>NHCFJ05603__coassemble_539_pt1 | contig 86912 bp, 83 predicted proteins | sample NHCFJ05603__metabat2_low_PE_001 | metagenome-assembled genome bin NHCFJ05603 | reverse complement strand
CTCATTCATATTTCGTAGTCTGCTGTAAGACTAGGCCGGAGTGACCGTGACCTTCACGGCGCCGGCGTCGGCGGCGATGCGCAGGTCGACGTCGCGGAAGATACCGTCGGCCGGGGTGTTCGCGGCGTGGCCGCCTGCGACGTGGACGCGGTAGCCATTGGGCGCCCAGATATTTGGCACCTTGATGGTGGTCTCGGCACCGGGCTCGAAGGCGCCGGAGCCGTCCGCGCGAGCGGTGTTCCACGTCGCGGTGAAGGCCCCGTCTGTCTTCCAGCCGGTGGGCGTGCCCGCGACGGCAGAGGGGTACGGGGTAGCCAGCTGCGTGACGTTGGACCAGTTGGTGTTGCCGAGCTCGGTGATGGGGCGCGCCGGGTTGATGACCAAAGCCTGATCCTGCCAGGAGGACGCCGTGGTGGCCGGGTCGTAGCCGCCGTACTGCCAGTGGAAGCGCGACTGCATATTCTCGTCAGACAGGCGAGCCTGGTTGCGCAGCAGGTTCGGGTTCTTCGAGGCACCGAACTCGGCGAGGACCGCCGGCATGTTCTGCGAGTTGGCGTAGGCCCAGGACTGGTTGATGGCCTTGCGGTGATCCGGCTCGCAGACGGCCTCGGGGAACTGGAGCGGGATGGTGCACACCTGCGCATACGAGTTGAACGCGTAGACGGTATTCGCATCCGGCTTCGTGCCCATGTGCGCGGGCGCGCCCATGACGGTGGTGACGTAGCCGGTGAGCCAGATGCCCACCTCCGAGTCGTGGCGGCGGATGACGTCGCGGACCTGCCTATTCAGGTTGCGGAGCTTCTGCAGCGTGGATTCGGAACAGAAGTCGAGCGCGCAGGGGATGGTCTCCGCGCCGGCCGAGGGCTCGTTGATGGGGCCGTAGCCGATGATGCCCGGGGTGTCAGCGAAGTAGGCGGCCGTGTGGTCCCACATGTTCACGTAGTGGTCGCGGATGCCTACGCCGTCCGAGGCGGTGCGGTTGTTGAAGAAGTTATCGAAGGCACGCTGGATGGCGGGGGAGAACTGTGCGACGGCCAGGCCCATGTCTGGGTTGTAGAGACCGTCCGTGAACGTCGCCCATTGCGGGGCGCCTTCGCCGCCCAGGGACTCCGTGTAGAAGTCCTGGTGGTACTCGAGGAAGGTGGAGATGCCGTAGGAGTTAAACGTCTCGATGGCCTGCTTGATCTCCGCGAGGTACGCGTCGTTGTACTGGCCCGGCTGCGGCTCGATGGCGGCCCAGCTTATGCCTAGGCGTACCGAGTTGAATCCCTGCTTGGCGAGGAACGCGGCGTCATCCTCGCCGATGCCGAGCGCTTGCGGGGTCCAGGGCGCGCGCTTGTTGACGATATTCTCGCCGTGGAAGGTGACGACGCGACCAGAGTCATCGACAAGCCAGCGGCCCACGGTGTGGGGACGGTTGACGACATTCTCGGTGGTCGCGGCGGCCATGCCGGAGCCGCTTGCCGATGCCGCCGGTGCGAGGCCGCAGGCAAGCACGGCCGCGGTAGCGACGGCGACGGCAGCTTTGGGAAGAGAGAGCAGAGCGTTATTCACCCGATTACACTAACAAAACCGGGGGAATTCTCTCAGGCACTTACGCGGGGAAGTGAGGCAGCGCCGTCTCATCGAGCCAGGCCGCGAGCGTCGCGTCGATATCGGCGGGAGTCACACCCGCGTCCTCGGCGACGCCGTGGAGCTCACGGACGAAGTCCTCCGGTGTCACCGTGCCATGCTGGGAGGCTGCGACGTAGGCGCGGACGGCCTGGAAGAAGGGGGCATCGGAAAGCTGGCGGCGCAGTGCGTGGAGGGTGAGCGCCCCGCGCTTATAGACGCGGTCGTCGAACATGGCGCCCGTGCCGGGATCGGCAACGAGAATGTCCTCCTTCTTCCGGGCGAGGACATCGTAGTGGGAACGTGCGGCCTCATGCGAGGTGGGGCCGCCGGAATGCTCGCCCCAGAGCCACTCGGAGTAGCAGGCAAAGCCCTCGTTGAGCCAAATATCGCGCCAGGCGGCCAGGCCCAAGGAATTGCCAAACCACTGGTGGGAGAGCTCGTGGGCGATGAGCCGCTCGAAGCTGCCGTTCGTGTGGTTGGCGCCGAAGATGGACAGGCCCTGGGCTTCCAACGGGATCTCGAGCTCGTCCTCGGTGACGACGACCTGGTAATCGTCGAAGGGATAAGCGCCGTAGGTCTCCGCGAAAAAGTCAAGCATCTCCTGTTGCTCGGCGAAGGCCTCGCGGACCTGAGACTGGAGCTCCGCCGGGGCCCAGGCGCGGGTATCCGGCCCAAGCTTCATCTCGGTGAACTCGCCCACCATGACCGTGGCGAGGTACGTCGCCATGGGGTGCGAGGTCCGGTAATGCCAGCGCGTCATAGATCCGGAGCGCTTGTGGGAGACGAGCTCGCCATTGCTCACGACGGTAAACGGGGAGTCCGCCGTGATGATGATGTCGTAGGGCGCTTTCGCGCTGGGCGTATCATCGCACGGGAACCAGCTGGGCGCGCCGCACGGCTGGCTCGCCACGAGGGAGCCCGACTCCGTCTCCTCCCAGCCGATCTCGCCCCATGCTGTGCGCAGCGGGCGCGGGGTACCACCGTAGCGAATAACAAGATCGAGCTCCGCTCCGGCGGCGAGCTCATCGCCGAAGGAGACACGGAGCTTGCCGTTCGACTGGCGGAACTTCGCGACGTGCGCGCCCTTCGCGCTTACGCGCCGGGCGACCATCGCTCCTGCAAGGTCCACGGTGAGCTTGTCCAGCGGCTCGTCGCCGACGCGCAGGCGCAACGTGGCCTCGCCCTGGAGACGATTGGGCTCGACGTTATAGGTGAGATCGAGGCGATAATGCTCGACGCTAAAACCCAGGTTGTACTCGACGGAAGTGTACGGATCGCGGGCAGTTTCCTTGTGAAAAACGCCCGCGCGGGCGAGAGAGTCAAGCGTTGTCATAATGCTTGAAACTCTACCGCCCGCGGAGTGCCGACTGTGAGTCGGTGGAGACTACGCCGGATTTACTTGGCGTAGAACGCGCGCCAGAAGGTGCCCCAGGACGCCTCGAGGTCCTGGCGCCAGCCCGGCCAGGAGTGCGTGCCGATGGTGCGGAAGTTGTAGTCCGCGCCGATGCCGGACTTGTCCAGCTTGGCCTTGAGGTTGTGCGTGCAGTGGTTGACGGCGGCCTCGATGACGCCACCTTCGACGACGAGCTGGGTGACACCGACAGCGACGACCCCCGGGTTCATGCCCTGCTTGAGGTAGTACTCCGGAAGGTCAGTCTCGGAAGCGAGCCCGGAGGCTGCGGAGATGTAGAGCTCCGAGCCGCGCAGCTTCTCAGCGTTGAGGTACGCGTCGTTGTAGCGGTTGTAGTCGCCACCCATCGGGCCCCACATCTGCTCCGGCTGGCCGCCGCCACGGTTGACAGTGAGGCGCAGGAACTCGTACTGCATGGGCGCGGCGGTCTGCGCGCAGCCAGCGTAGGAGCCGACGGCGTCGTAGAAGCCCTGGTTGTGCTCGGCGAGCAGCAGCGCGGAGGTTGCGGACATGGACATGCCAGCAATCGCGCGCTTGTTATTGGCCTCCAAGCGCTGCTCGAGCGGTCCCGGCAGCTCCTTGGTGAGGAAGGTCTCCCACTTCTGCGGTCCGTTCAAGTACTTGCCGTTCGGGTCCTGGACCCAGTCCGTGTAGTAGGAGAACGCGCCAGCCTGCGGGATGACGACGTTGACCTTCTTATCGGCGTAGAAGTCCACGACCTGGGACAGGGTAGCCCAGTCAGCGTCCTGCTCGGCGCCACCGGCACCGTTGAGCAGGTAGATGGTCGGGCGGTTCGCCTCACCCGCCGGGATGACGGCGAGTGGGATGGCGCGGCCGTTCATGGCCGGCGATGTAGCCTGTAGCTTGAGCACGCGCGGGTCGTTGCCGAACTTCTTAAACCACGCTTGGCCAGCGACGGCGTCGGTGACCTGAAGATCGCCCACCTGCGAGACCGGGGTGGCACCGGCGACCTGCTGCGGCGTGAGAACCGCAGCGTTCGCCGGGACGAGAGTAGCGGTAGCCAGCGTGGCGGCCACAGACGTTGCCGCGAGGAAGGACGTAAAGCGCTTCATGAGGGTAAATATTCCTTGCAGTGAGAGGTTTAGTTGGTCGCGGCGAGATTGTCAGCGGTGTTGGTACGGGCAGTGGCCTCGTCGGCTGCGGTGTCGGTGCCGTTGGTGAGGGCGTCTGCGGCGGCAGCGTCGGTGACGTTGTTGAGCGCGCCCGTGTTGCGCTCGGCAGCGTTGGCTTCGTTGACTTCCTCAGCGGTCGGCGTGTGCGTTTCGAGGGTCTCGGTGTTGGCAGCCTGCGGGGCGGCAGAGCGGTCTTCCGATGCCTCCGGAGTTGCGGTCGGCACCTCGGTGGACGCATCTTGGCCGAACGCGGCAGCGTAGGTCGGCCAGGACTTCCAGATGTCTTCCTTCCAGCCCGGCCAGGAGTGGGTGCCGGTTGCGCGGAAGTTCCAGTCAGCGTCGATGCCCTCGCGGTCCATCTTGCGCTTGAGCTGGGTGGTGCAGTCGAACATTGCGGCCTCGATGGCGCCGCCTTCGATGACGAGCGTGGACGAGGACTTGAATGCGGAGGACAGGTCGCCGCCGTTGTTCTCCGCGAGGGAGGACAGGTTTTCGTGGTCGCCCGGCAGTCCAGTCGAAGAGGAGATGTAGGTGTGGGTGTTCCTCAGGTTGTTGGAGTTGATGAGCGCGTCGTTGAAGCGGTTGTACTCCCCGCCGCGCGGGCCCCACATTTGCTCCGGCGTTGCGTTATTGGCGCGGTTGACGGTGAGACCAACGTAGAAGTTCGCCATCGGCGTGGAGGTCGCAGCGCAACCGGAGTAGGAACCGACGGCGTTGTAGAAGCCCGGGTTGTGCTCGGCGAGGAGCAGGGAGGACGTCGCGGACATGGACATGCCGGCGATGGCGCGCTGGCCGTTGCCGTTGATGTTCGCATTCGTGATGTTGCCGTTGCCGTCCGAAGTCTGCTCGCGCTTAAACTCGCCTTCGAGGGGGCCCGGCAGCTCCTTGACGAGGAAGGTCTCCCAGCGCTGGGGGCCAGGCAGATACGTGCGGGTCTCTACCGTGTCCGTGGGGTGCGGCGAGTTGTACCAGTCCGTGTAGTAGGAGAAGGCGCCAGCCTCGACCACGACGACGTTGACGTTCTTCGACGTGTAGAAGTCGATGAGGTTGGTCTTACCCTTCTCGCCGTTGGTCATGTAAAGCCAGTCCATGCCCTGCTCCGCGCCGCCGGCACCGTTGAGCAGGTAGATGGTTGGGCGAGCGGCATCGAAGTTGCCGGTGGGTGTGATGACGGCGAGCGGCACCTCACGGTTGTTCATGGACGGAGAGGTGGCCGTCATGAACTTGACTTTGCCGTTCGAGCGTTCGACATCGAGTAGCCAGCGCCACTTCTCATTCTCCGAGTTGACGAAAGTCTTGATCTTGCCCTGTTTTTCATTACCAACTGGGTCAACGCGCTCGAAGTCGGAAGTGGGATCGCTCGGATCAGTGCGCTTGATGATGCCGACCTCTTCCAGCTTGGAAAAGACGTTGTGCTCCTTAATCGTGGAGAGCTTCGACTGGTCAATCGTGCTGATGTCGTCTCCCCAGCGGCTAGCAGCGGAGGCGGCCTTTTCGTTCGGGCTCATCTTGTCGTCGGCCTGGGCAAGGGGAGCGGTGGCAAGGCCGAGAGTGAGCGCGACCGCGGCGGAGGTCGTGGTGAGAGTCCTCAAGAACTTCATGTGGTGGCTTCCTGTGTATTTCCTGGCGAGTCCGTGTGGTGCTGGTGGGCGACCTTGACGGGCACGTAGAGATCCATGTGCATCTTCTTGAAACATCGTTGTCTATCCGTCCATCGTTATCAAGCCTTTATGAAAATCTCAGGCGCGACCGGCCTTGACGGGGGTGGTGCGCCTGATGGTGGAGCGACGAGATCTGGTGGGCGAGGAGACGTATGGGCTAGCGGCGACCTGGTTGGTACCGCAGTCCACGCGATCGTGACAAGAGTTTAACAGGTGAAAATTGCTACCCCTGGTACTGAAGTGGCGTTTGTGTCATAATTTCAGGGACCATTTGTGGGTGGCATCGCCGTGGCGCGTTCGCGCCAGGAGGTAACGCCCGCGCTGGCGGTAGCGACAAATAAAGATAGAGACCCCGTGTTGAGCGAGGCCGCGTCGCTATATGTCGGCGAAGAACACCTGACCTTCCAAAGGAAATTTCATCATGTCTTTTGACAGCATCATTCTGGCTATCAACAACGCTCTCGGCCCCTTCGTCCACATGGGCTCCTCCAACCTTTCTATGGCGCTGCTCGACTTCGGCCTCATCTAAGTTCGGTTTCAGCGCTTGGGGCTTGAATCCCCGTTTCCGCGCGTCGCATTCCCCCGTTTCGAGGGGTGGCGACGCGCGTTCGTTGTCTCTTGGCGGTGTCTGTGCGCGGGGACGCGGCGCGGGAGGGGCCGCGTTTGGGGGAAGAAAAGACAAAAGGGGGAGAGGATTAGTATCCTGTAGTGCGTGACTAATGAACATTATGACGTTGTAGTACTCGGCGCGGGCCCCGGTGGCTACGTTGCCGCCATCCGCGCAGCACAGCTGGGCAAGAAGGTTGCCGTTATCGAGAAGCAGTACTGGGGCGGTATCTGCCTCAATGTGGGTTGCATCCCGTCCAAGGCGCTGCTCAAGAACGCTGAGGTTGCCCACACCTTCAACTTTGAGGCCAAGGACTTTGGTATCTCGGGTGAGGTGTCCTTCGACTACGGTGTGGCGCACAAGCGCTCCCGCAAGGTTTCTGCAGGCATCGTCAAGGGCGTGCACTTCCTCATGCGCAAGAACAAGATCCAGGAGATTAACGGCCTGGGCTCGTTCAAGGACGCACACACCATCGAGATCACCGAGGGTGACGACAAGGGCAAGACCGTCACGTTCGACGACTGCATTATCGCCACTGGCTCCGTCGTCCGCTCCCTGCCGGGCGTGGAAATCGGCGGCAATATCGTGTCCTTCGAGGAGCAGATCCTCAAGGAAGAGGCTCCGAAGTCCATGGTTATCGTCGGTGCCGGCGCGATCGGCATGGAGTTCGCCTACGTCCTGGCTAACTACGGTGTGGACGTCACCATCGTCGAGTTCATGGACCGCGTTTTGCCGAATGAGGACAAGGACGTCTCCAAGGAGATCGCCAAGCAGTACAAGAAGCTGGGCGTTAAGCTGCTCACCGGCTACAAGACCACGTCCATCACGGACAACGGCTCCGACGTTACCGTCGAGGTCGAGTCCAAGGACGGCTCCAAAACGGACTCGCTTACCGTTGAGCGTTGCATGGTCTCCATCGGCTTCGCCCCGCGCGTCGAGGGCTTTGGCTTGGAGAACACCGGCGTCAAGCTCACCGAGCGCGGTGCCATTGAAATCGACGACTACATGCGCACGAACGTCGATCACATCTACGCTATCGGTGACGTCACGGCCAAGCTGCAGCTGGCACACGTGGCTGAGGCGCAGGGCGTTATCGCCGCCGAGGTTATCGCTGGCGCTGAGACCCAGATCCTGGGCGATTACATGAACCTGCCGCGCGCGACCTTCTGCAACCCGCAGGTCGCCTCCTTCGGCTACACCGAAGAAGCCGCTCGCGAGAAGTTCCCGGACCGCGAGATCAAGGTCGCTACCTTCCCGTTCTCCGCAAACGGCAAGGCTGCCGGTCTCAACGAGACTGCAGGCTTCGTCAAGCTCATTGCTGATGGCGAGTACGGCGAGCTCATCGGTGGACACATGGTCGGTGCTAACGTCTCCGAGCTGCTTCCGGAGCTCACCCTGGCACAGCGCTTCGACCTCACGGCTGAGGAAATCGGACGCAACGTCCACACCCACCCGACGCTGTCTGAGGCCATGAAGGAAGCTGCCGAGGGCATCGGCGGCCACATGATCAACCTCTAAACTGCGCACGCAGAACAAAGGCCCTTCCGGATAGTTCATCTGAACTACGTGGAAGGGCCTTATCTCTGCGCGGGGACTGGTGCCACGCGCAGATGCCGTCCCGGGTGCGGCGAATCAATCACGGGGAGTGGAGTGAGAGGGAGGGGGAGCCTGGAAGCGCGCTAGTACGGGGCAATGGTGGAGGAGTGCGTGTCGATGTCGAGCGACTCGTTGATGGCGGGGAAGGCGCGCTGGGCGCAATTGGTGCGCGGGCACGTGCGGCATCCGGCGCCGATGGGCGTTGCGGCGGCGGCATCGGAAAGCTCCAGCCCCGCGGCGTAGACCGTGCGATCTGCATGGCGGGACTCGCAGCCGAGACCAATGGCGAAGAGCTTATTGGTGTCGCTGAAGCGGCCCTGGTGGTGGCGGACGGCGCGAGCGACCCAGAGGTAGTTGCGACCGTCGGGCATCTGAGCGAGCTGGCGGACGATGACCTCAGGCTGGGCGAAGGACTCGTAGACGCACCAGAGCGGGCAGGTGCCGCCCGAGTTGGCGAAGTGCACGCCAGTTGCGGACTGGCGCTTGGACATATTGCCGGCGCGGTCGACGCGAACGAAGGTAAAGGGGATTCCTCGCTTATTGGGGCGCTGCAACGTGGAGAGGCGGGAGGCGACCGTCTCATAGCCCACGCCGAAGACTTGGCAGAGGTACTCGATGTCGTAGCCGGCTGTCTCAGCCTGGGAGTGTATGAGGCCGTAGGGCAGGAGAGTGGCGGCCGCGAAGTAACTGGCGACGCCACGCTTGGCAAGATTCACGGAGGCCTCGGATGTGAAGGGCTCGTGCGACACGAGCTGAGAGATATCCGGGCCGGCCTCAAGGTAGCTGAGCTCCGCGGCCATGCGGAAAGCGCGCTGTCCGGTGCTCAGTCGTGCGGCGAGCTCGAGCGTGCCGGTCTTCGGGTTGAAGCGGTGGAGTGTATCGCCGAGGTCGGGCTTAGTGCGGATCTCAATATTGTGTTTCACGCGCAGGCGCGTGGCGATGGCCGCCTCGGTGTCGCGGATTCCAAATTCTGCAATGTTCAGGTCTAGGGCGAGACGCTCGGCCTGGTGGTCGAGATCGTCGAAGTAGTTCTGCCGGGCATAGAAGAAATCGCGGACCTCGTCATGTGGCATGGACAGCGTTTGCGCACCGGGGCCACTGCGCCGCGTATCCGTGACCAGCGTGAGCTTGTCGCGTATGGTGCGGTAACGGCGGTGGACGTCGACGAGCGTGCGTGCGACGGACGGGTGGTTATAGACGAGTTCCGAAAGTTCCTGAAGCTCGACCGGCGAGGGGGAGATCTCCTGGTCCTGGATGACGTCCTGGATTTCGGCAAGGAGACGGGAATCATCGTCGCGCGAGAAGAACGTGGCGTCGACGCCGAAGACCTCCGTGATCTTCATGAGGACCGGCACGGTGAGTGGACGGACATCATGTTCGATTTGGTTGACGTAGCTGGCGGACAGGCCGAGCGTCGACGCGAGCGAGGCCTGGGAAAGATCGCGTTCGCGGCGGAGCTGGCGGAGGCGGGAGCCGACGTAGGTCTTGGACATGTGGGCTAGGTTACCTGGAACCCTGTGAGCGATCCGCAAAATTTGCACAACTTCTGTGAAGCAAGTTTGCGAGCCGGACATTCGGGGGTGGATCGTGCGAAAGTTTGATACCTAAAGGGGGAAGACTTTCACGTTTTGCCACTCGGGTGAGGAAAGTCACATCAGTGCGTATAAATACGCAACACAACCGTTTCGTAAATCTAGGTCCCCAAGCGTGTTGCAAGTTTTAACATCTGTGACTTAGGCGATCCATACCTAATGTTTTTAATACGGGAATGGGCATGCGTGGGGATTGCTCATTCTTGGCCCAAAACTGAGTAGTAACCAGCAGTTCAGCGGGTTAATCTAAGGGGCGACTATGGAGGTGTCATGACTGTAAGAAATCCTGACCGTGAGGCTCTCGCTCACGGCCGCATCACTAATGAAACTGTGCGTACCAAGCCGGGCGTTCCGAGCTGGGTACTCAAGCTGACCATGGCCATCACTGGCCTCATCTTTGCGCTTTTCGTTGTCGGTCACATGGCTGGCAACCTCAAGCTCTACTTGCCGAACCACGACGGCGCCCCGGCGCTCGACGTGTACGGCGAGTTCCTGCGCTCCCTGGGTGAGCCGCTGCTTCCGCACGGCGCGTTCCTGTGGATGTTCCGTATTGTGCTGCTCGCCTGCCTGGTGGGCCACGTCTATGGCGCATTCGCTCTTACCGCCCGTTCCAAGCAGTCTCGCGGCAAGTTCAAGCGCACGAACCTCATGGGTGGCCTGGATTCCTTCGCCACGAAGACCATGATCGTCACCGGCGTTGTCCTGCTGCTCTTCGTCATCTTCCACCTGCTGGACCTGACCATTGGCGCAGCTCCGGTCGCGTCCGCGGCCTTCGAGCACGGCGCTGTGAAGGCCAATATGCTGGCAACGTTTAGCCGCTGGCCCGTGACCATCGTCTATGTCATCGCGATGTGCTGCTTGTTCCTGCACCTGACCCACGGCATCCGCCTTGCTGCGTCTGACCTGGGTATCACCGGCCGTAAGTGGCGCCAGACCTTCCTGGTTCTGGCCTACATCATCCCGGCGGTCGTCTGCTTGGGCAACATCATCATGCCGCTGTCCGTCGCCTTTGGCTGGGTCTCTTAAAGGAGCGTTGTAAACCCATGACTACTACTGAATTGAAGCGCGAGCACCCGAACTTCACGCACCCGCAGTCCATCGTTCCGGGCGTGACCGCAGGCACCATTCTGGAATCTCACGAGCCGCACGGCGTGCCGATGCGCGACATGTGGGACCACCAGAAGGACCACATGCAGCTGGTCTCCCCGCTCAACCGCCGCAAGTTTGAGATCCTCGTCGTCGGTACCGGCCTGTCCGCTGGTGCTGCCGCCGCTGCCCTCGGCGAACTGGGCTACAACGTGAAGGTCTTCACCTACCACGACTCCCCGCGCCGTGCGCACTCCATTGCCGCCCAGGGTGGCGTGAACTCCTCGCGTCACAAGAAGGTCGACAATGACTCCGCGTACCGCCACACCAAGGACACCGTCAAGGGCGGCGACTACCGTTGCCGCGAGTCCGACTGCTGGCGCCTGGCTTACGAGTCCGTGCGCGTCATCGACCACATGAACGCCATTGGTGCTCCGTTCGCTCGTGAGTACGGCGGAACCCTCGCTACCCGTTCCTTCGGTGGTGTTCAGGTCTCTCGTACCTACTACACCCGTGGCCAAACGGGTCAGCAGCTGCAGCTGTCCACGACCTCGGCGCTCTACCGTCAGATCGGTCTGGGCAACGTGGAGCTCTTCGCGCACCACGACATGCAGGACATCATCACCTACAACGACGGTGGTAAGAAGCGCGTGGGCGGCATTGTCACCCGCAACCTGATTACGGGTGAGCTCAAGTCCTTCACCGGTCACTCCGTCATCCTGGGCACTGGTGGTTACGGCAACGTCTACCACATGTCCACGCTGGCTAAGAACTCCAACGCAGGCGCTATCATGCGTGCCTACGAGCAGGGCGCGTACTTCGCATCCCCGGCGTTCATCCAGTTCCACCCGACGGGCCTGCCGGTCAACTCCGAGTGGCAGTCCAAGACGATCCTCATGTCTGAGTCTCTCCGTAACGACGGTCGCATTTGGTCGCCGGTGAAGGAAGGCGACGACCGTCCGGCCAACGAGATTCCGGAAGAGGAGCGCGACTACTTCCTCGAGCGCCGCTACCCGGCCTTCGGTAACCTCGTCCCGCGTGACGTTGCGTCCCGCGCCATCTCCCAGCAGATCAACAAGGGCCTGGGTGTTGGACCGCTGCACAACTCGGTGTACCTCGACTTCCGCGACGCCATCGAGCGTCTGGGCAAGGACGTCATCCGTGAGCGCTACTCCAACCTCATCGAGATGTACGAAGAGGCCATCGGTGAGTCCGCGTACGAGACGCCGATGCGTATCGCACCGACCTGCCACTTCACCATGGGTGGCCTGTGGACGGACTTCAACGAGATGACCGCCATCGACGGTCTCTTCGCCGCCGGTGAGTGCTCCTGGACCTACCACGGCGCGAACCGCCTGGGTGCCAACTCCCTGCTGTCCGCTTCCGTCGATGGTTGGTTCACCCTGCCGTTTACCATCCCGAACTACCTGGCTGATCACCTTGGCGAGGCCAAGCTGGCTGAGGATTCCGCTGAGGCTGTCGAGGCTCTGAACCGCGCACAGTCGCGCATCGACCGCCTCATGGGCATTCGCGGCGAGAACCCGCACGGCCCGGCGTACTACCACCGCCAGCTGGGTGAGATCCTCTACTGGGGTTGCGGCGTGTCCCGTAACATCGAGGACCTCAAGGGCGCCATCGAGAAGATCCGCGCCCTGCGCGCTGACTTCTGGGCCAACGTCCGCATCACGGGTGCTGCCAACGACATGAACCAGGTGCTCGAGTACGGCCTGCGCGTGGCCGACTACATCGACCTGGGCGAGCTCATGTGCGTTGACGCTCTTGACCGCGACGAGTCCTGTGGCGCCCACTTCCGCGACGACCACCTCACCGAGGATGGCGAGGCCGCGCGTGACGACGAGAACTGGTGCTTCGTCTCTGCATGGGAGCCCGGTGCGGCTGAGGGCGAGTTCATTCGCCACGCTGAGCCGCTGTACTTCGATTCGATTCCGCTGATGACAAGGAACTACAAGTAATGAAACTTAACCTGAAGATTTGGCGTCAGGCCGGACCGACTGAAGAAGGACACTTTGAGGATGTCCAGGTCGATGACGCCGCAGAGCAGATGTCCATCCTGGAGCTGCTGGACCACGTCAACGAGGGCTACATTGAGCGCGGCGAGGAGCCGTTCGCGTTCGCCTCTGATTGCCGCGAAGGTATTTGCGGTACCTGTGGTCTGCAGGTCAACGGCCGCCCCCACGGCCCGGGCCAGAACACCCCGACCTGCCAGCAGCGTCTGTTCCAATTCAAGGACGGCGACACCCTGAAGATCGAGCCGATGCGCTCCGCCGCATACCCGGTCATCAAGGACATGATCGTCGACCGTGCCGCGCTGGACCACGTCATGGAGCAGGGCGGCTACGTCTCCATCATGGGCGGTACCGCCCCGGATGCAGATACCCTCCACATCAACCACGAGACGTCTGAGTACGCCCTCGACCACGCGGCCTGCATCGGCTGTGGCGCCTGCGTCGCCGCCTGCCCGAACGGTGCAGCCCACTTGTTCACCGGCGCTAAGCTGGTTCACCTTTCCCTTATGCCGCTGGGCAAGGAAGAGCGTGGCCGTCGCGCCCGCAACATGGTCGACGACCTGGAGACCAACTTCGGTCACTGCTCTCTCTACGGCGAGTGCGCCGATGTCTGCCCGGCCGGCGTTCCGCTGACCGCAGTGAGCGCCGTCACCCGTGAGCGCGCTCGCGCAGCTCTGCGTGGCAAGGACGACTAAAAGACGCTGTACCCGCGCGAAAAGCTTTCGCGCGGGTGCTATAGTCTGTTACTGAAGTTAAAAGAAACGAGAGAAAGTGTCAGCCATGAGCGACAATCATGCAGTAGCTGATTACCTGGAGGAGACCTACCCCGACTTCTCCTACAAGATCCAGGACGGCTACATCGAGGGTTACGATCCTGTCTCCTTCGGTGCTCCGCACTCCTCCCTGCTGCGCGCCTCCACGTGGATCGGCATGGGCCTTATCATGGGTACTCTGCCGGCAGCCGGCGTCGTCATCTGGGGTCTGTCTTCCGGCATGTTCTGGGGCGGTTCCTCGTCCGAGGGGAACCAGGCACAGATCACCCTCTACATCGGTATCGCTGCGACCATCATCGTCTCCGTCGCCGCTGTGGCGCTGGTGACCTTTGGTCGCCGCTTCTACCGCCAGTACCGTCAGGAGACCGGCCGCGTGAACTAATTTTCACGCACGCATTCACCCCCGCTGCCCACCCCGGGCGCGGGGGTTTTATGCACCCTAGTCTCGAGTTTTCGCCACTGATAAGGACCCTGCCCCGTGTTCCCGCGAGGGCGCGAAAGGATGACCATGACGCACCGCGCCGCCGAGCCCACCTCTACGTTCGTTCCTGCCCCGAGCAACCAGGACGCCCGCAGCGCCGAGCTGCGCCGCTGGAAGCGCTACATGCTGCTTCTGCTCGTGCTCGCCGCCGTGGTATTCCTCAGCTGCTCGTGGTGGCAGAACACGGCCGGGGGCGCCCCGGGCTGGGTGGGCTACCTGCGCGCCTTCGCGGAGGCCGGCATGGTGGGTGGCCTCGCGGATTGGTTTGCGGTGACCGCGCTCTTCCGGCATCCGATGGGCCTGAAGATTCCGCATACGGCGCTCATCCCGGAAAACAAGGATAAGGTGGGCGACGCGCTGAGCGAGTTCGTTGAGGAGAACTTCCTCACACCTGATGCGCTGAGCGGCAAGATCCACGAGTGGGACGTGCCCCGCAAGGCCGCGGAATGGATCACAGGGGAGGGCAATGCCCATTACGTCTCGGAGATCATCGGTACGCGCCTGGCCTCCGTCATCCGCGACATCGATCCGGAGGATGCGGCGACGCTCATCCAATCCCAGATCATCGACCGTGCCATGGAGCCGGAGTGGGGACCGCCCGCCGGGCGCGTGCTGGAATCCTTCATCGCCGAAGGCAAGGCTCGTCCGCTCGAGGATGACCTCATCGCCTGGGCTCACGCCAAGATCCTCACCATGGAGGACACGGTGGTCACGACTATCGATGAACGCATGCCTGGCTGGGCCCCGCGCTTTGCCCGCAACCTCGTGGGTGAGAAGGTCTACGCGGAGCTCGTAGGCTTCGCGGACGAGGTCGTCGCGGATTCCAACCACGAGGCGCGCCTGGCCATCCGGCGGAACCTCTCCAAGCTCGCGCAGGATCTCCAGTGGGACCCGCAGCTCATCGCCAAGGTCGAAGGTATCAAGGCCGACGTTCTCGTCTCCGATCGCATGCAGCGCGCCCCTGAAGCCATCTGGGCGTCCGTCTCCGCGACGCTCGTGGAGATGCTCGAAGACGAAACCTCGCTGCTGCGCACGAAGATCGAGACCGAACTAGACGCGTATGGCCATCGCTTGCTCGCAGACCCCGAAAAGATGGCGGAGCTGAGCGAGCTCGTGGACAAGGCTGCCCGCTACCTCGCCGAGAAGTTCGCGCCGGACCTCGTGAGCATTATCCCCGAGACCATCAAGAGCTGGGATGCCACGGAGGCCAGCGAGAATATCGAGCTCATGGTGGGCAAGGACCTTCAGTTCATTCGCTTGAACGGCACCCTCGTGGGTGGCGTCGCGGGCTTGGCCATCTACAGCGCGAACCAGCTCTTCCTCCTTCTCACTTAAGCCATCTGGGATGACTTACACCGTCCCGACCGCCCGCGTCCCGCCTACACTTGGTACTAGATACCCACAGAGAAAGGACCAGCCATGAGCGTCATGGATAACCTCAAGAAACTGTCCCAGTCTGACACCGTCAAGGCCGCCGGCGCCTCCGTCGCGGAGGTCGCGAAGGCCTTCGGCGAGAACGTCAAGGCAGACCGCGCCGCCCACCCGCAGGAGGCCACGCCGGCCGATGCCTCGCTGAAGGACAAGGCCACGGCCGCAGCCAAGGAATGGGGCGGCGTCCTACGCCGCAGCGTCGAGGCCACCGCGGGCTCCGAGTCCGTCGCCAAGGCCAAGGACTCCTTCTCCGAGGCCGCCACGGAGGTGCGCACTACCTTCGGCACCAAGGAGGTGCAGCAGCCCAAGCCCAGCGCAGATGACAGCGTGGTCGAGGGCGAAGTAATCTCTAGTGACGATCCCGGGCAGTCCCCGTACGCCTAGACCCTCTCGCAAAGGAAGCACTGTATGTCCTTTACCTCGGCCGTCCTCGACGGCATGAACCTGCTCTATTACGGCCTCTACGCCGCCGTGGGCATCGCCGGCCTCGTCGGCTTTGTCCTCATCCTTATGACGCGCCCAGACGCCTTTGAGGTCGGCGACCGCCAGCCCAAGGCCGTGTGGGCTGCGCTCGTGGGTGTTTCCGCCTTCGTGTTGCTCATCCCCATGCCGGGCCTGTCCATCTTCACATGGGTCGGCGCCGTCATCGTTGGCCTGTACTGGTTTGACGTGCGCCCGCAGCTCAAGGACATCATCGGCGGCGCCAACAACGCATGGTAGCCGAGCTTTCCGATGCCGCCTGGCTCGCCGCCCGCACCTACCGCTGGGCGGCAGACGCCCAGGCGAGCTTTGCCTGGGACGCCACCGGCTACCGCGGCATCGTCGTCCCGCCCACGCATATCGCACACGCCCTGCGTGCCGGTAATGAGCGTGTTGTCGCCGTCGCAGGCTATCCCACCGGCCGCCACCACAGCCTCATTAAGGCCTCCGAGGCGTGTCTCGCCATCCAACAAGGCGCGCACGAAGCATGGGTGAGCATCGACGACACGAACGCCGATCCCAATTCTGTCCTCGCCGATCTCATCGCGGTGCGCGAGGCCTGCCCTCGCCCCGCGGAGCTCGGTCTCCTGCTCCCCACAGAGGGAGCGCTTTCCGCAGCTCGGCTCGCCGAGCTCGCCGCGACCGCGGGCTATGAGCGCGTCATCGCGTACGCCCCAGTCGACGCAGCCCTTGAGGTTGTCGCCTGGGCCGCCGACGACGATGCCGCCGTCGCCGCCCTCGGGGCTGGCGCCGCGGCGCTCGTTCGTCCTTAGGCGTTCGCAGGCGCGGTGGCCGGTGCCTCCGTCGGCGCTGTGCCGCCGAATTGCTCGCCCATCTCGTTGAGCTTGACGTTCTCGCCCGAGATATCGATCGTGATGTCACCGGCGCCAACGTCCACGCGGTCGATGCGCATGGCATCGCCCGCAACCTGGTTCTTCAGGCCCTCGCTCAGTGCATCCGAAATCTGGTTGGTGACCTCTTCCGGCAGATCCCACGCGAGCAGCTTGGAGCCGGTGGCCTCGAAGGCGAGCGCGCCGTCGCGGGCCTCCGGCTTGAGGGTAAGCGTGAACAGGCCACCAGCGAACTCGACGTCGACGACGTCTTCCGCGTCATTCGTGGTGAGGTTCGTCATGACGATATCGCCGAGCATGTCCTGACCGGAGCGCTCCGCAATCTGGTTTTGGAGCGTGACGAGCAGGTAGTCCGTGGGCAGCGTCGTGGTCGTCTGCAACGACCGCGCGACCGGGTCCTGGCTCATGGTCATGCCCTCCATGTGGATCTTCGTGGCGGGCTGGCCCTCGATGGTCTTCGCTTCCTTGTCGATCGTGAGCGTCGAGGGCGTGTCCATGTTCATCTCGCTAATCTCGCCGCGTGCGAGTCCGAAGAGGAGCGGCGTCGCGCCAAAGCTCACGCTGGCGCCTTCTGCGCCTTGTTCGTCGAACTGCTTCGTCATCTGTGAAGACATGAACCAGCGCAGGCCGAACTCCACGAGAAGGGCGAGCACGAGGAGAGCGACGAGCACGATGAGCACAACGCGCCAGACGCGTGCCCCCGCGGATTTCTTTCCAGACGAAGCAGACATGGTTAACAATGGTGCCCGTGTTACGCCCGTGGCGCAACTGCTGCCCAGTCGATGGTGAGCCAATTGTCGCAGTAACGGCGGCGCTGCGGCACGAGCGGCCAGCCGTCGGCCACGAGCTCCGCATGCGTGTGCCGCCACCGCACCCGCGGCCCGTGCGGCGCCCAGCCCGCGTTATTCGCCCATGCCTGGTCCGCCGCCGCGAGGAACTCGTGGATGGGCTCGCCCGGCACGTTGCGGTGGATGAGCACCTTGGGCAGGCGCTCCGCGACCTCAGACGGCGTCTCGAGCTCGAACGGATCCCAGTCGAGTGTGAGCGTCTGTGGTCCCTCTGCGTTCAACAGAATCCACGCACACCGCCGCCCCAGCTCGTCGCACGTGCCCTCGACGAAGAACCCGCCGGGCGCTAGGCGCTCGGTGACGGTCTCCCACGCCTTATGGACCTGGTCCACGTCGTACTGACGCAGCACATTAAACGCTCGCACCAGCTGTGGACGATAGCCCGCGAGCTCGAATCCGCCGAGCTCAAACGTCACGCCTTCGCGCGGCGGCAACACGCGCTCCGGCGAGATCTCTAGGCCTGTGACCCGCACGTCGGGGCGCACGGTGCGTAGCCACCGTGCCCATTCACACGTCGTTGTATGGGACGCGCCGTAGCCGACATCCAACGCCAAGGGGGCGGCATCGGCGGGCCCAGCAAGCTGTGCCCGGAGTAAAGACGAAATTTGCGGGTGAGCGACCATCCAGCGGTCGCACTTGCGAAGACGATTCTGGTTGGTGGTACCGCGGGTAATGACGCCAAAAGGCCGACCCGCGCGGGCGGCGGCCCGGAGATTATGCGCGTGGTCGGCCATTCGGGTTACAGATTTTTAGAGGTTCGCTTCGATCCACTGGGAAGTGAGGTCGGCCTCGTTCTGGTAGAGCTCGCCCAGAGCCTCGGCGACCTTCGGCTCGATGGCAGCGCCCATCATCGGGATGTTGACGGAGACCTCAGAGACGTAAGAGGCGACAGTCTTATCCTCGCCTTCTGCCTTGTACGTGATATCGCCCTTGAAGTCGACCGGGGTGCCCTTGACGTCAGCGACGAAGGAGTTGGACAGCTGGTCAGCGGCGACCTCGCCGATGGTGACGGTGCGCTTGACCTTGAGAGCCTGGGACACCATCGCTCGCACGGCCTCCGGCAGCAGGGTGGTGGGCAGAACCTCGAAGAGGACGGCCTGGTTCTCGGTGAACTCGTGGACCTGGCCCGGTTCCGGCGACAGGGTGGCGACGATGTGCTCCCAGTATGCCTTGGTGGTGAAGGCCTGGTGGACCTTCTCGAGCGGCTGATTGATGATTACGGTGTTTTCGCTACGGGTTGACATGGTTTTCAGACTACCTTGGTAGGCGTGCTTGATTCATTTCTGACCCAGCGACTGTCCGCACTTGACGGCGTTTCCTTGGACGATTCTCAGACATTCGCCGATCTCACGACGCTGCGCGTGGGTGGCGCGCCGCAGGTCACGGTGGTCTGTGAGTCCGCCGAAGCCGCCGTGTCCGCTCTGCGCGAACTCGACGCAACTTCCACGCGCTACATGGTCGTGGGCGGCGGCTCCAACTTGCTTGTCTCCGATGATCCGCAGGACATCGTCGTCGTGCGCCTTGCCTTCGAGGACATCGACGTCCACGTCGCCTCCGGCCTCGTGCGTGCGGATGCGGGGGCTACCTGGGACGACGTCGTCGCGATGACCGTCGACTGCGGCCTAGGCGGCATCGAGTGCCTCTCCGGCATCCCCGGCGACGCGGGCGCGGTTCCCGTCCAGAACGTTGGTGCTTACGGCGCGGAAACTTCCGACGTCCTCACGCAGGTCTACCTCTATACCTGCGCCACCCGCACGGCCGAGTGGGTGCCGGCTTCTTCGCTGGATCTTTCCTACCGCTACTCGAACCTCAAGTTCACCGGCCGCGGCGTGGTGCTCGCCATCGAGCTGCAGCTCACCACCGACGGCCTGTCCAAGCCCCTGCGCTTTGGCCAACTCACGCAGAACCCCGGCGAGCGTCGCCCCGTTGCAGCCGTGCGCGACGACGTCCTGCGCCTGCGCGCCTCGAAGGGCATGGTCCTCGACCCCGCCGACCACGACACCTGGTCGGCCGGTTCCTTCTTCACCAATCCGATTGTGCCCGAGCCAGTGGCCGACTCTATCCAAGCCAAGGTTCGCGCCGCGCGCGGCGACGAGGATGCGGACCGCATGCCCCGCCACGCCGTCCTCACAGGCTCGGACGGCGAGGAAATAAAGCTGTCTGCAGCCTGGCTCATCGAGCGCGCCGGGTTCGCGAAGGGCTACCCGGGCTCCGGCCCCGCGACTTTGTCTACGAAGCACACGCTCGCCCTCACGAACCGTGGCTCTGCCACCGCCGCAGATATCGTGGCGTTGGCCCGCGACATCCGGGCTGGCGTCCTCGCCGCTTTCGGTGTCGAGCTCGTGCCGGAGCCCATTTGGTTGGGTGTGTCCATCGACGAGTAAACGTCGGCGCGCAGAATGAAACTCACGACAACGAAGCCTCAGATTTTTGAAAAATCTGAGGCTTCGTTGTTCTGAAATCCGGCTCGGCGTTACGTCGTGGCGCTACGCCATGACCTCGAGCCACTCGTCCTTCTTCGCGAGGAACGAGCGAGCTGCGGCCTGCGCGCCCTCGAGGGAGTGGCTCTCGCCCCATCCGCACTGGCGCTCGTTGGCGGCGGGAACTTCAGTGGCGGTGAGAATATCGTTCAGGCCGTTCTCGAGCGCCATGAGGAGCTCGTCCTGCTCCATGTTGTAGGTGATGGCGTAGAAACCGGTCTGGCACCCCATAGGCGCGAAACCGATGAGCTTGTCGGTGTAGTCGCGCATGAAGTTAGCCATCATGTGCTCGACGGAGTGCACCGTGGGCATCTCCAGGTGCTCCTCGTTGGGCTGGCAAAAGCGCAGGTCATACTTGATGATCTCCACGCCGCCGCCGAGGTCCTCGCGCTTGGCCACGCGCACATACGGGGCTTTTACCACACGGTGGTCGAGTTCGAAGGATTCCACATTGCTCTTTGTCATGGGATCGAGTCTATCGTTCGACTTCCGCGAAGCCCGATTTAAAGTCCCAGTGCCGGGGCGATGGCCTGCGACCACGCCTTCGGCAGTTGATGCTCGAAGAACTCATAAGAGTGCGAGCCGTAATTCTCCCGCGCGTAGGTGATATCGATACCTGCAGCGCGGGCCTTGGCTACGAACTGATCCGTCATGGGGCGCGAGACTGTCTCGGCGAGCATCTCCTGGAAGTCGTCGAAGTCATACGGGTCCTTTGTCATGGGCGTGCCGTTTCCGGTGGTCACCCAGACCTTGGTGCCGCGCAGGCGTTCGGGATGCGCGGAGGGATCGTTATCCGTCCACGCTGCGTCATCGGGCCAGCCGAAAGCATTGACGAGGTCGCCGCCTAGGCGTGCGGTCATCACGGTGTTAAACGCGCGGCCGACGGCCGAGGACGGCGCCGGGTACGGGGAGAAGCCCACGGCGGCGGAGAACTTGCCATGGGACTTCGTCGCGATGTTCAACGCGGCCGAACCGGACATGGATAGTCCCGCGATGGCGGAGCGGCCGTCGCCGTGGAACTCATGCTCCATGACGTAGGGCAGTTCTTGGGAGTAATACGTGATCCACTTGTTCATGCTCAATCCGGAATCGTTGCGGCGCCAGTCCGCGAACTGTGAGCCACGCCCACCCACGGCGGAGACGACGTTGACCGGTTTGTCGGCGAAGAAATCTTCGTAGTTGGTTTGCGTGTACCACGTGGAACCGAACTCGCCGCCTTCGGAGCCCTGCATGAGGTACACCGTGGGACGCGGGGCATCGGTGGTCGGCTTCAAGTAGTAGTTGGTGATGGTGCGGTCCATTGACGGTGAATAGACGTCGATTTCGTAGACGTTCTTTTCGATGTGGCGGGTATCGACCAGCCGTGCCCCTGAGCCGTCCGTGGTCGGCGTATTCGAACCTCCCACCTGGGGCAGTACGGTAGACGAGCCCTGCGGGAAGTGCGAAGGCTCAAATCCCGGGGCGAGTCCAGACAGAATTTCCGAAGGCGCGAAGTTCGAGGACTGAGCGAGCGCCGGAACAGGCGCTGATACCGCAAGCAACGCGGTGGCGCAGGCTGCGGCCACGCGGGAGAGATCGAAAGACATGGTCAAGAACATAGCGGGGACCCGAGAAGTCTCCTAATGCGGCTCTGTGCAGCTGTGCTCAGCGCGTTTGTCAGAGCAGCGTTTGCTCAGTCATGCAAGGAAGTGCAGCGTTGCATAAGCCACACCCCACAAAATTCTGCTCATGGCCGGGCATAACCGGGAATGAGGAGTTTTTCACTCTTTTTGAACGGACATATGCACAGAAAATCAATAGTCTGGAAATCTGACAGAGCTTTTTACTTCCCAACCTCCAGGAGGACATCATGGCAGACATCAAGGCTTCGGATACCAAGGTTGCGCTCGTCGTTGGTGGCGGCCAGGGAATCGGCCGTGCGGCGGTCGAGCGCCTGCTCGCTGATGGCTTCAAGGTCGGTCTCGGCGACTGGAACTTCGAGCTGGCCCAAGACGTTGCACAGGAGCTCGGCGGTAAGGACGCGGGCATCATTCCGGTGCAGGTGGACGCCTCGAATCGTGACAGCGTCTACGCCGCAGTGGAGGAGACCACCAAGGAGCTTGGCGGCTTCGACGTCATCGTCAACAACGCCGGCATCTCTCCGCAGATCCCGCTCGAGGACATCACCGAAGAAGATGTCGACAAGATCTTCAACGTCAACTACAAGGGCGTCCTGTGGGGCACCCAGGCTGCGGCCAAGAAGTTCAAGGAGCTCGGCCACGGCGGCAAGATCATCAACGCTACCTCCCAGGCCGGTGTCAAGGGCAACAAGGGCATTCCGCTCTACAGCTCCACCAAGTTCGCCGTGCGTGGCCTGACTCAGGTCACCGCCCGCGACCTCGCCGATGACGGCATCACCGTCAACGCCTACGCGCCGGGTATCGTCAAGACTCCGCTCATGAAGGGACTGGCCGAGGAGCTCGCAGAAAACGCCGGCAAGCCCTCCGAGTGGGGCTGGGAGCAGTTCACCAAGGACATTTCCTTGGGACGCCTCTCCGAGTCCGAGGATGTCGCCAAGATCATCGGCTTCCTCGCTGGTTCCGACTCTGACTACATCACCGGCCAGACCATCATCGTCGACGGCGGCATGGTCTTCCACTAAACCGCTGTCCCGCTAAACCTCAGGTCAACACACCGCGAGCGCAACGTCAGAAAAATTGACGGTGCGCCTCTGAAACCGGCTGGCACTCGAAAGGGCATCAACCGGTTTCTTTATGCGCGCATTCTGTACACCGATGGTGTAGGCTCACACGCAGCACTAACAGCCCGAAAGAAGAACAAGAAAGCATAAAGGAGGCGAACCGCGATGATGACCTATAACAATCAGCCGCTAGGACGCTTCTTTAAGCAACTCTTCTAACAGGCTGACTTGACCATGTCCCGGGAAAGCGGCCCTGCTTATCCCGGACGTTGGTGCCAGCCGCGCATATCGCGCGCAAACCTATAAGTCAGCCGCCCAAGCAGGCCCTTTCTCACGAACTGCGTTACGCAAACGCAGAGAAAGGCTCTCTTATGCGCCTGCACAACTTCGCCTCCATTGTTGAAGACAAGACGGTGGCGCAGGCACAACTCGTCGCCGACTTGCCCTTCGTCTACCCACACGTGGCGCTCATGCCCGATGCCCACTTCGGCAAGGGCTCCTCGGTCGGCACCGTCTTCGGCACGCTGCGTGCCGTCATCCCGGCGGCCGTCGGCGTGGATATCGGATGCGGCATGATTGCCGTGCGGACCCACCTCACGCACGCGGATATCCAGGACTTCGCTCTCGAGGACCTGCGCACCGCGGTCGAAAACTCCATTCCGCTCTCGCCCGGAAACTACAACGGTTGGATCATGGACCCGCGCACCGAGGCCCGCACCCGCGAGCTCGCGCAGCTGGCCCAGGACACCGGCGTGGATCTCAGCCATTCGAAGCACTGGCGCCAGCAGCTGGGCAGCCTGGGCGGTGGCAACCACTTCATTGAGCTCTGCCTCGACGAAGCGGACCGCGTCTGGCTTTTCCTTCACTCGGGCTCGCGCGGTGTGGGCAACAAGATTGCGCAGAAGCACATCAAGGCCGCGCAGCGCCACTGCGAGAAGCACTGGATCCAGCTCGCGGACAAGGACCTGGCCTACCTCGTCGAGGGCACGGAAGAGTTCGACTCTTACATCTCGGATCTGCACTGGGCACAGCACTTCGCGCTGCTCAACCGCGATGAGATGATGGACCGCTTCCTCGACTGCGTCGCCACCTGGGCCGGCGCGGACCGGGAGACGCTTGAACTCGAGCGCATCAACTGCCACCACAACTACACCCAGCGCGAGAACCACTACGGCAAGAACGTGTGGCTCACGCGCAAAGGTGCCATCAAGGCGGATGAGGGCGACCGCGGTCTCATCCCCGGCTCGATGGGCACCGCCAGCTACGTCGTGGAAGGCAAGGGCTACGCGCCGGGCCTCAAGTCTGCGCCGCACGGCGCCGGCCGCGTCATGTCGCGCACCCAGGCCAAGGCCCGCTTCACCGAGGCGGACCTTGCCGCACGCATGGAAGGCATTGTCTATCGTCCCGGCGCCGAGTTCGTCGATGAGATTCCGGATGCCTACAAGGACATCGACCGCGTGATGGCCGATGCCGCCCAGCTCGTCGAGGTCAAGCACACCCTGCGCCAGATCCTCAACGTTAAGGGCACCTAACCTGCGCCATGATGGGACCGTCACTTTGAGTGACGGTCCCCTTGAGCTTTCCGATGCCCCCTCCTGCAGCGTCGCATCAGCGCTGCGCTAAGCCTTCGGCGGATAAGCGCTGCGTGAGGTAGTCATCGATATCGAAGCCTTTGGCGATCCCGCTGGCTTCACCGGCATTGATTGCGTTGCGTATTTTCCTATTCGCGCGCTCGCGGGACTCCACGAGTCGGAGACCGGCGTGGATGGCTTTGTCCGTTGAGGCAAACCGTCCAGAATCGACCTGGGCACTGACGAATTCAGCCAGGTGTTCGTCGAGGGTGATGGACATTGGAAAAGCCAGAGAATTCAAGCGACCAGACATGCGGAATTGAGCAAAGAGGCTACGACTGCTCGACGCAGAAGTTAGGCGTCAGAAAAAGTGACGACAACTTTTATCCTGTAAAAGTGGCGCCGCACTTTAATAACTTACGAGTTAAGTTGTTAAACCTCCGCCGGACTTTGACAACTTATCGGTTAAAACAACGGAAAGCCCGCGTCCCAGTAAGGTGACGCGGGCCTTTCAGCGGCGACGAGCGACTAGAGGTTACGCACTCGGAAACTCCCCGTGTGCGCCCAGGCGCGCATCGGCGTCGAGGAGCATGGAGATTTCCGCGGCCTTGTCGGCGTCGACGAGGCCGTAGCCGTCAATCATCACCTTGGCGTCGGCGTGCGGCAGGCGGCGGCCGTCGATGACCTCGAACAGCGGCGCGCGGCCGAGCATGCCAGCCTCGAAGTGCGCGTGGCCTGCGGCCAGGCGTGCCTCGGCGCGCTCGCGCCAGGCGGCGGCATCGGCAGCACCGCGCTGCTGCTTGATGGCCTCTTCGAACACGCCTGGGTGGGCGTAGGCAATGAGGGCACCGACGTGGCCGAAGCCCAGCGAGGTAAGCGCCGCGGCCTTGACCGGGCGGCCAGCGGCCCCCAGGTCGAGCGGGGAGCGTAGCCACACGAGGTTCTTCGCCTTCGGCGCGATAAGCGGATCGACGCAGTCCAGGGACACGTTCGCAGGAACACGGCCGGTGCGGAAGACGTCGATGAGACCGCCGGTCTGGAAGAGCGCGGCACCCGCCTTGGAGTGACCCGTGAGCGTTTTCTGGGAGATGACGAACATCGGCTCATCCGCGTCGCGGCCCACGGCCGGCCACAGGATGGAGTGCAGCTCGGACTCGTTCGGGTCGTTGGCGTTGGTGGAGGTGTCGTGCTTGGACAGGACCGTCACGTCGTTCGGTGTCAGGCCCAGGCCGCGCAGACCCTTGGCCAGCGGGGAGTTCTCGCGGCCACGACCGGCGCCCAGGGCGCCGAGGCCCGGAGCCGGAATGGAGGTGTGGGCGCCATCGCCGTAGGAAGCGGCGTGGGCGACCACGGCGAGGACCGGCAGTCCCAGGTCCGCGGCGAGCGAGCCACGCACCATGAGAACGGTGCCGCCACCCTCGCCTTCGAGGAAGCCGCCGCGGCGGCGGTCGTTGGCGCGGGAGATGAAGCGGTCATCAATGCCCTTGGCGGTCATCGTGGCCGTTTCCGCGGTGGCGTTCATGTCGCCGAAGCCCTGGAGGGACTCGACCTGCACGTCGTCGATACCGCCGGCGACCACGAGGTCGGCCTTGCCCAGCTTGATTTTGTCCACGGCCTCCTCGATGGAGACAGCCGCGGTGGCACAGGCACCGATGGGGTGAATCATCGAGCCGTAGCCGCCAACGAGGGACTGCATGGTGTGCGCCGCGATGACGTTTGGCAGGGCTTCCTGCAGGATGTCGGACGGGCGTTCCTCGCCGAGGAAGCGGGCCACGAAGACCTTGTGGAGGGACTCCATGCCGCCAATACCGGTGCCCTGCGTCGTGGCAATCTGGCCCGGGTGGATGGACTGGAGCAGCTCCGCGGGTGAGAAGCCCGCCTGCGTGAACGCGTCGACGGCGGTGACGAGGTTCCACACCGCCATGCGGTCGAGCGCGTCGAGCATGTGGTCCGGGATGCCCCACTGAGAAGCGTCGAAGTCATCCGGCATCTGGGCCGCGACCGTGCGGGTGAGCGTGGCCTTGCGCGGGACCTTGGCGGTCGCACCCTTCAAGCGGGTGACCTCCCATTCGCCGTCGGCCTCGCGGATCTGGGTGAACTCCGGATCCGCTTCGGCGATGTCGTTGGCCTCAGCTTCGGTGGCGACGGTGAACGTGATGTCACGGTCAAGGAAGACCGTGGTGAGGTCGATAGAACCCTGGTCAACGAGGTGGTACTTGTCCGTCAGAGTGCGCACACCAGCGCGGGCGACGACCTCGTCGCGGAAGCGGTCGTAAATCTCTTCCTCGGCGATCTCGGTGCCCTCGGCGTCGAACCAGCCCGGGTGCGGATCCTCGGCCCAGTGGACCAGACCCGTCATCCATGCCAGCTCCAGCACGCCCGCGGCGGTGAGCTCGGCGGAGCCGTCGCGCTGCAGGCCAAACTCGGCCTCGAAGCGGGTACGGCCGGAGCCCCAGGAGCTCACCTCACCGATACCGGCGATGACGACCATGTCGTCCAGGTCGGTGCTGATGCTGCCGATGCCCTCAAGGCCGCCCGGCTGAACCGGGCTCACCGTGTTGGGCAGAGCCTTAATGGCTGGCGTTTCCTCAACCTCCGGCGCGGCGGCCGGAGCCTCGACCTGGGCCGCGAGTTCCTTGAGGGACACGCCCTCGAGGCCACCGGTGAGGTCGGCTTCGAGCGGGCGCTCGCAAGCTCGCGCCCGGTTTTCAACGGATGCGAGACCCATAATCTCGGAGGAGATTTCCTCCGGCGACCACACATGGATGCCGGCCTTCTCGGCCGCAGGCACGAGGCCGTCGTTGCCGCCCATGAGGTGCGTGCCCGCGACCCAGCCGATCTTGGCCTGGGCCAGGGTGACGCCAGCAGGCCAGCCGGCTTCGGCGTGCCACTTGGCGAGGATGGCGTCGAGCGCGGCCTTGACCTCGCCGTACGCGCCGTCGCCGCCGAACATGCCGCGGTTCGGGGAACCCGGCAGCACGATGTGGGTGCGCGCCGCTCCTCCGTCGCGGCGCGACAACTCGGAGAGACCTGCGATGGTGCGCTCGACGGACCAGAGAAGCAGGCGTGCCTGCTGCTCGGTGGAAGCACCGGCGTCGGCCAGCGAACCGGAGACGCTTGGTGCGGCGAACGGGAAGGCGAGCGTCGGCGTGAGCGCGGGTTTGAGGATCTTGACCTCGTTGCCCACGGACTCGCGCTGCTCGTTGCCAATCCACTCGATGAGCGCGTCGATGTCGCGGTAGCTCGAGAGGTTTGCCGGGACAAGCCAGAGTGCGGAACCCGCGGCGCCGTGCGCGGCGTAAAGCTTGCGCGCGAATTCCTTGCGGGACTGGGAGACGCGAGACGCCGTCATGATGACGGTGGCGCCGCCCTCGAGCAGGCGCTCGACGAGAGCGGTAGCAATCGAACCCGGCGCTGCGCCGGTGACGAGCGCGACCTCGCCGGCGAATTCGCCGTCACGCGAGGCTAGCGCCTCGCGAGAAATAGCGGACAGATCGCCCAGGCCGCCGTTGGCCGCCCACCAGGTGGCCTGGGCCGCAATAGTGGCGCCGGTGCCACGGAAGTAGCGCGCCGGGGTGTCGACCTCGCCCAGCGCCACGCGGGTGAGCTGCTCACGCGCGATAGCCCAGGCGTCATCGAAGAGGACGGCCTTGTCCGCGTCGAAGGACGGGGTTACGGACTTGACCCAGCCGGAGCCGAGCTCGGCCTCGACGGTGTCGATGACCGTGGTGTCCGGAGCCTCGAAGGCCTCCGGCTCATCCATGAGCCCCAGCTGCGTGAGTACGTGGCGTGCAGCCGTGGCGAGCACGCCGTTTTCGCCGGTGACGGTATCCGCGTAGGCGTCGAGGGCGGCGGAGTCCACCACGCCGCCAGCAGAGGAGCCGCCGGAGGTGAGCGAAACGCTCACGCCGTTATTCGCCGCGACCGCGTGGATGGCGGCGTCGACGAGGTCGTTGGCAGCGGACTTGGAGGTCGCCGCAGACGGGACCGTGTTCAGTGAGCCGCCGCGCACGGAGTCTTCCTCGCGGGAGCCGAGGAGAATCTCAGCCTCGACGTGGGCGGTCCAGGAGGCCGGCAGGCCCCACGCGCCGGTGACGCGCTCGCCGACGAAGGCGGGCTTGAGGCCCGCGGCGCCGAGAATCTGGCGCAGGCGTCCCTGCACGGCCTCGCCCAAGACGGATCCGAACGGGGCGTAGCCCGGGGCGGCGGCGGTGACCTTCTCGCGCAGGGACTTCACGTCTGCGTCGGCGGCGCCGTCGATGGCCGGCACGCCCAGCTCCGCGGACATGTCCATGAGCAGCTGGTTACGACGCGAGGACACGCCGTTGGTGAGCTCCTCGATGGTGTCCGAGTTGGTGATCTGGTCGACGCGAATCTTGTTCTGGAACGCGAAGAGCACGTCGATGGCCTGTGCCGGGCCGAAGGGCAGCTCCGGCGCGTCGGCGGCGGAGCCGCCGGCGGAAGGAGCGGGAGCCGGCGCAGCAGCCTGGGGCTCAGGGGCGGCGGCGGGCTCGGGCTCAGCCGAGGGGACATCGGAAAGCTCAGGCTCCGGAGCCTCCTCAACCGGGGCGGCCTGGACGTCCTGCAGCATGACCTGGTCTTGGTCGCGCTCGACGTTGAAGATGGGCACGTCGACGCCGGTGACGGCCATGGAGCGCTTCGCCATGTTGGCCAGCGTCGGGGAGGCAGCGAGGCCGACCTCGACGATCTGCTCGACATGGTCGAAGAGGAAGTCCTGCGTCTCGATCCAGCGGACCGGGGAGGCGAACTGCCAAGACAGCAGCTCGATGACGAGGAGACGGGCGAGTTTGTGCTCGTCCATGTCCTCGACCTTGAGGCCGTCGAGCGTGCCGGACGGGGCGAGCGGCGCGACCGCGTCGACGAAGTCCTGGGTGAGTTCGAACGGACGGGCCACAAGGTTTGGGATGTAGCGGCCGACGAGCGTGGACAGGTCAAACTCTTGTGGGAGCAGCTCGTCGAGCTTCTCGGCGAAGGCCGGAACACCGTCGCGCAGGACGCGGGAGTGGAACGGGACGTCGATGCCCGGGACCATGACGGCGGCGCGCGGCGTGATGGCATTGGCGCGGCGGACCATTTCCTTGAGACCGGCCTTGGTGCCGGCCACAGAGTACTGCTGACCCTTGATGTTGTAGTTGACGATTTCGAGGAACTCGCCGGTCTCTTCGCTGAGTGCGTTGACCCAGGCGTCGACGTCATCGCCGCTGACACCAATCATGTTGGGGCGCAGTGCGGCCATGGCGTAGTTGGAGTTACCCTCCGCGTCGCGCTCGACGAGGGAGCCCATGGCGGAGCCGCGGGAGTAGACGACGTCGATAACCCCCTCGAGCTCAAAGATCTTCGCGAGCGAAGCCAAGGCGGTGTACTCGCCGAGGGAGTGGCCAGCGTAGAAACTGGTTGGTGCCAGCGCGTTGTTCTCGCGCAGGCGCTCGGTCTGGGCGTAGGCGACGACGGCGAGGGCCACCTGCGTGAACTGGGTGAGGTGCAGCACGCCGTTCGGGTGGCGGAACTGGGTGCCCTTGACCGTGACGGTCGTGGGGTTCTCGTCGATGATGCGCTGGATGCTGAAGCCAAGGTTGTCGCGGGTGTGGCGGTCCGCGCGGCGCCAGATTTCGCGGGCGGCCGGGGACGCGTCGCGGTCGCCGCGCCCCATGCCGACGGCCTGGATGCCCTGGCCCGGGTAGACGTAGGCGGTCTTCGGTGCTGCGAGCAGCGCTTGGCCGCGAGAGACGACCTCGCCGCCGATGCGGCAGGTGACCTCGAGCGCGGCGTGGATGCCCTTGCGGCCCACGCGCTCGACGGTGATTTCGACCTCGTCATCGAGCTGGACCATGCCGTACATGGAGTAGGTCCAGCCCACGACCTCGCCGTGGCGCGCGGCGAGGTGCTGTGCGGTGGCCGACAGCCACATGCCGTGGACGAGCGGCGCCTGCAGGTTGACCAGCTGCGCCGCGTTGTAGGAGGTGTGAATGGGGTTGTAGTCGCCGGAGACCAGCGCGAACGGCGTCATATCGTGCGGCGCGGTGACTGTCTCACGATCCACGAAGGAGCGCGGCGTGGACTCGACCTTGGAGGCCGACTTGCCGCCGCCCCACTCCGGAGCCGGGACCGGCATCGCGGTGCCGGTGGCGCGGCCGCGGATGGCGAAGCGCTGCATCTGCGTAGCGACGACGTCCTGGGTGTCATGGTCGCGCAGTTCGAGTTCGACGGTGACGATACGGCCGGAAACGGACTCGTCAATGGCCGTGCACCTGGAGGTCACGTCGATGGTGCGACCATCCGCTAATTCGTCAAGCGGCAGCTTGACGTCGACGACGTGGTCGAGGTGCACCGCGTTGAGCAGGCCCTCAATGACCGGGTAGCCATCGGCGAGCTGGCCGGAGCCGAGCGCGGTGTAGATGGCGGGCCAGCATGGGCCGACCAACACATCCGGCGTTCCTACCGGGGACTCGCCGTCGAGGGCGGCGCCAGTGACGTTGGTGTGGGCCTGCAGCAGGGAAGCCGGCAGGGTGAAGGAGTAGTGGGCGACGCCGAAAGGGGAGTCTGGCGACTCGGAATTCGGCTCGATGACCGGCATCGTCGTGATCTCGTCGCCCTGCTCGGCGGTGGAGCCGACGCCGGCGAGGCCCTCGAGGAGCTCGAAGACGGCCTTAGGCAGGCGCTCGTCGGAGACGACCGGGGAACCGCCGGTGGACACGTCCGCCGGGAGGTCGAGCGGCACGGAGACGTGTTCGACGTAGAACGGACGATCGTCGGGCTTCAGGTCATCCCAGTAGGAGTCCGCGTTGATGCGGATTTCCCAGTTGCCGTCCTCGTCCTGAATGAGGTCAAAGGCGTCGTTGTCCATCTCGTAGGCCGGGTTGGCCATGAGGTGTCCGTGCCACTGGATGGTCGGCGCATTCAGGATGTAGTCCTCGGCGGTCTTAGCGGCGTGGAGACGAGCGAAGATCTCTTCCGGTTTTTGTTCGGACGAACGGAGTTCGTCCGTGGCGGCCTTTTCGAAGCGGCCGAGCAGGTCAGCGACCGGCTCGTTCTTCTTCGTGATGCCGGCCACGGCGACGGGACCCGGGATGATGCGGACCTGGTCCGCCGTGTAGCGCTCGTCCTGGGCCTGCCACAGGGTGTCCTTGCCGAACCAGACCTTGAGGTCGCCATCGATGGCGGGGACCCACGGCATGGGTTTTACGTGCTTGTAGTGCAGCGAAATCCACCATGCGGCGTCGCGCGGGGAGACTGTCGTCTCGAAAGCGGACGGGTACGCCGCGAGTAGCTTTGCCGCGGCGGCCGGGGCATCCGTGATCTCCTCGATGGAAGGGAAGAGGGTCGCGATCTCGCCGTGGTCGGCGTCGTTGAGGCGGGCCTCGATGCGGTGAAGAAGGTCGAAGAAGCGGTCGTCCCACGTCGGGTCGACGAAGGGGTGCGCCAGCTCGACGAAGCGGTTCAGCCACTGCGCGTAGGTCATGGTCTCGACGTCGCCGAAGTAGGGCTTGGACGTCTTGTTCAGTGCCGCGATGATGTCGTCGCGACGGGCGTCGTACTCTTCGAGCGGCAGCGATGTGATGAGACGCGATGCCGCGGCGAAAGAGTTGTCCAGGTCGTGGATGTCCGCGAGCAGGTGGGACTGGGAGGAAGCCACACCATTCGTGCCGGCGCCGCGGCCAACCCAGCCGCCGTTCGTGTCGTAGCCAATGCCCGGGGTGTTCACGAGGAGTTCTTTGACGGAGTCCGTGGCTTTGGCCTCCTTGGTGGCCATGGCGACGGTGCCGATGAAGACGGCATCGACAGGCATGGCGGGCAGGTCGTACTTCTTAGCCCAGGAGCCGGTGAGGTAGGTCGCGGCGCGCTCCGGGGAGTAGATGCCGCCGCCCACGGCGAGGTAGACGTTGGGGTGCAGGCGGACCTCGGCGTAGGTCTCGAGCAGCATGTCATCGAGGTTGACCCACGAGTGGTGGCCGCCAGCGTGGCCGTCCTCGACCTGGATGATGATCTGATCCTCCGGGTTCGCGGCGGCGATTTTCAGAACGTCGCGAATCTGCTTCGCGGTGCCCGGCTTGAAGGAGATGAAGGGGAAGCCGTCCTCGTGCAGCTGCGCGAGGAGCTCGGTGGCCTCGTCGACCTCCGGGATACCGGCGGACACACACACGCCGTTGAACGGAGCGCCGGCCGCGCGGGCCTTGGGCACGATGCGGGTCTGGCCGAACTGCAGGTTCCACAGGAAGCGGTCGAAGAACATGGTGTTGAACTGGGCGGTGCGGCCCGGCTTAAGTTTCGACTCCATGACTTCACGGTGCTTGGTGAAGACCTCGTCTGAGTACATGCCGCCACCGGCCATCTCCGTCCAGTAGCCGGCGTTGGCGGCTGCAGCGACGATCTCGCCGTCGGCAGAGGTCGGCGTCATGCCGCCGAGCATGATGGGGGACAGACCCGTGAGATCCGAGAAACGGGTCTGCGTGTATTCCTGGCCGTCCGGCAGGCGGACGAGGCGGGGAGCGAAGTCGGCGTAGTTCACCGCTTCCGGCAGGGAGTTGCCTGGCGTGGCCAGCGCGTCGCGCTGCGCAGGGGACGCAACCTCGACGACGGCGGCGCCGGAGCCGGCGATAAGGGGAGTGGTGATGCGAGTGAGGGAGGGATCCAGGGAGAGGAAGTAATCCGCGTCGAGGGCGCGGACCTGTGCGGGCCAGTCGTGCGGCTCGACGAGGATGGCGCGCGCGAGCGCATGGTCATTGATGCCGCAGGTCTTTGCCCACTCTTCGGTGAGCTTGGCTGCGTCACGCAGGCAGGCGTGGTGGAAGGGCAGTGCTACCGGCAGCTCGTCGAAGGTCGCGGCGAGCTCGTCGCCGCCTACCGGGCGCTCCTCCAGGTTGTCGTTGAAGGCCGTGGCGGCGGCCTCGAGCGCGGACTGCGTAGCGGTAAGTGCCTCCGGTGTGCCCGCGAGCACGAACGCGCGGCGGCCGTTGACGACAGCGATGGCGGCATCGCCCGCGATATTGGCTTCGATGAACTCGCGGGACAGGCCCCGCACAGCCAGCATGTGCGAGCGTGCGTCTGAGCCGCCATGGCTTGCCGATGCCGCCGTTCCCATCAGGACGGCAAGAGTCAGGGCTTCCTGCGGATTCTTGAGCGCGAGCACGCCGAGGGAACCCTGGGAGTGGCCGGCGGCGAGTTCTGGCTTGAGTCCCAGCTGCTCGAGGTGCTCGATGGCCGCAATCTGGCCGAGGACGATGCCGGGAATGGAGTACGCCGGGAAGACGTCCACCGGCTTGACCGTTGCGTCGCCAGCGAGGAGCTCCTCTAGGCGATCGAAAACGCCCGGGCAGGTCGAGGCGATCTGGCGGGCGATGGGAGCGGCGGCGGCGCGGGCGGCAGTGAGAAGCTCGCGCAAGCGCGTGGCAACGTGCGGGGCCGTGGTGGCCTGGGCAAGCGACGCCTGCCATGCGGAACCCTGTCCTGCGAAGAGGAGGGCGGGGCGCTGCATGGAGTTGAGCGGTGTCAACGACGAAAGCGGCATGGAAGGAAACCTCTGTGATTCTCGGGGATCGTGTGCGATAAAAGGATTGTTAGCAACAACAAACAAATCGCAATTACGCTACCGTAGCCTACTGCTCCGTAACTTTCTAGCTATGACGGCCCAAAACATGAGGTTTTACTCAACTTTCAGGAAATTTTCAGAAACTTAGTTGTCGTGTACGCAACCCGGCCATGAGGGGTAGACTTAAGGCGTCAAGTTAGAAACTGCGCGTTTGTGCAGGTTGAAAGCACTGAAAGGCTTTAGAAATATGGCAAAGATTGGCATCATCCTGGGTTCCATCCGCGAAGGCCGCTCCGGCGAGGCCATCGCGAACTGGGTCAAGGAGATCGCTGACAAGCGCGAGTCCGGCGTCGAGTACGAGCTGCTCGACCTCAAGTCCTTCAACGTCCCGCTGCTCGAGTCCGCCACCGTCCCAGGCATGGCCAACGGTCAGTACGATAACGCCAACGTTCAGGCTTGGGCCGACGCCATCAAGTCCTGCGACGGTTTCATTTTCGTCACCCCGGAGTACAACCACTCCGTGCCGGGCCCGTTTAAGAACGCCTTCGACTCCATCGCCGAGTGGCAGGGCAAGACCGTCGCCTTCATCGGCTACGGCTTCTCCGGTGGCGTCCGTGCCGTCGAGGCATGGCGCCTAGCCGTCGCGAACTTCTCCATGCACCAGATTCGTGCCCAGGTCGAGGTCAACCTCATCACCGACATGACCGACGGCGAGTTCACCCCGGCCGACTTCAAGCCGGGCCTCGTGGACGGCGTCCTCGCTGAGGTTGAGGCTGCCGTCAAGTAAGCGCCTCCGCTTACCTCTGCATAACCCACCCGTAACTCCCGAAATCTGTCAGATTCTTTGAGTTATGGGTGGGTTCTGCTGATCCTGGGCACCGTCAGTTTTCTGACGGCCTCATCTGGGCGGAATCACAGAAAGCGCTCCGCGACGGATCGGCGCCTCAGCTTGCCGAGGGCATCGCGGCCGAGATCGTCGACGCGCACAAAAGATCGCGGCACCTTGTAGCGGGCGAGCATGCTGTGGCACCACGCGCGCAACTCGTCATTGGTGGGCGCGGAATGTGCACCGTCATTTTTAATGACGATGCATGCGACGACGTCTTCGGACCCATCCTCGCGTGCGCGGCCGAGGACGGCAGCATCGGAAAGCGCGGGATGCGCGGTGAGGACGTTCTCGACCTCGGCGGGGTAGACGTTGAACCCGCCGGTAATGATGGTCTCCTTGAGTCGCGCGTGGAGAGTGATGAAGCCGTCCGCGTCCTGCGTGGCGACGTCGCCCGTGCGTAGCCAGCCGTCCTCGAACGCGGCGCGCGTGGCTTCCTCGTTGTGGAGGTAGCCTGCGAAGACCTGGGGCCCGCGGACGAGGAGTTCGCCGGACTCCGGAGAGATGCGGACCTCGGTATCGGGCATCGGAAGGCCAATGCATCCGGCGCGACGGTGTTCATTGAGGGGATTGCAGGCGACGACGGGTGCGGCCTCGGTGAGCCCGTAGCCTTCGACGAGAATGCCGCCGGTGAGTTTTTCCCATTCGGCGACGGTCGCGGCGGGCAGCGTGGCGGCGCCGGAGATGGCCTGCTTAATGCCGTGTGCCTGCGGCGCTGCGCTCATGACGCGCTGGTAGATGGTCGGCACGGCGGGCATCCACGTGGGTGGGTGTGCAGATAGCGCGGAGAGAATGAACTCCATCCGTGGCGCGGGCAACAAGGTGATTGTCGCGCCGGAGAGGATTCCGACGGTCAGTGACATGGTGAGGCCGTAGGAATGGAAGAGCGGCAGGACGGCCAGCGCCTGTGGGTGCTCCTCGGGCAGGCGCCACGCCGCCATCTGGAGGGCATTGGCCGCGAGGTTGCCGTGCGTGAGCATGGTGCCCTTGGGCGTGCCTGTCGTGCCCGAGGTATAGAGGATGAGTGCAACGTCAGTTTGAGTGACGGTGGCACGTTCCGGCAGTTCAGTGCCGCGGGAGAGGAACTCATTCCAGTCATCGTCGACGTTGATGACGTGCTCGATCTCGGCCAGATCCTGGAAGATGGTCACGGCGGGGCCTGCCGCGATGGCGACACGTGCGCCGTGGTCGGCGACCATGGGGGCGAGCTCATGCGCGGTGAACTGGGGGTTGTGTTCGACAACGGTCGCGCCGAGGCGGAGTACTGCGTAGAAGGCGATGACGTGCTCGGGGCGGTTGGGCAGCGCGAGAGCGACGAACGCGCCGGGCCTGACGCCCAGTTGAGCGAGTGCTGCGGCGAGACGATCGATCTCGTGATCCAACGAGGCGTAGGTGACGACCTGGTCTACGTAGCGCAGTGCGATGCGGTCTGGGTGGGTGGCGATGGCCTCGGCGAGCTGGCTTACCAGGGTTGCGTCGCCGTAGTCGAGGGACGCGGGCGTCCACGAACCGTAGAACCGGTGCCAGGGTTGAGTGTCCACGCGTCGCCTTTCTTGTTGTCGGACGAAAGTATCTTAACGCACGGGCAACCTAGAGCACGCTCTTAAAATACGATTTCAGATATGGCACATGCCGCGCTCTCGGAACCGCTCTTTCCGCGGGAGACATACCTCGGCATACTCACGCGTCCACTCGCCGACGACATGGTTCGGATCATCACCGGCGTGCGTCGCGCGGGTAAGTCCACGCTCTTGGCGTTGTATCGCGACTGGCTCATTGAGCAGGGAGTCGAGCCGGAGGACATCCTCGTCATCAACTTTGAGGATTTCGCCAATGACCGGTTGCGAGATGCACAGGCTTTTCATGATTTCGTGACGAAGCGCACCTCAGTATCTGCACGTGGACGAGGTCCAGGAGCTGGACCAGTGGGCGCGCGTCATCAACTCACTGCGCGTGCGTGGGGGCATGCAGAATCTCGACGCCTTCGCGTTCCTCGACAGCGCTTCTGTCTAGTGCGGCGGTAGCCACACTACTTCTCGTTCTTCTCCAGCAGCTTGAGCAAGTCTGCTTGGACCTCGCGGCGGCGGATCTTGCCCAGTTGGTCCTTGGCGAGCTCCTCGAAGTGGTAGAAGGTGCGCGGGACCTTGTAGCGGGTGAGACGCGTGCGGGCGAATTCCTTCATGCCCTCAGGGTCGAGTGCGGCGCCGTCGCGGAGGATGACGCAGGCCACGACGTCCTCGGAGCCATCGTCGCGCGGACGGCCGACCACGGCGACGTCTGTGACGTCGGGGTGGGCGAGCATGGTTTCTTCGACCTCGGCGGGATAGACGTTGAAGCCGCCGGTGATGATGATCTCCTTGATACGGGAGACGAGACGGATGAAGCCGTCTTCTTCCATGATGCCCATGTCGCCGGTGCGGAACCAGTCGCCATGGAAGGACTCGGCGGTGGCCTCCGGCTTGTTGAGGTAACCTGTGAAGACCTGCGGACCGCGGACGAGGACCTCGCCGGGCGTGCCGTCGGGCTGCGTTTCGTCGAGGTTATCGGGGTTGCCGATGCGAATCTCGGTATCCGGGAAGGGCAGGCCGATGTAGCCAGGGCGGCGGTTGCTGTTCATCGGGTTACCGACGATGACGGGTGAGGTCTCGGAGAGGCCATAGCCTTCGACGAGGAGACCGCCGGTGAGCTCCTCCCATTGCTTCACGGTCTCCGTGGGCAGGGCGGCCGCACCGGAGAGCGCATTGCGCACGCCGTGGATGCTGATGTTCTTCTCATGCGCGGTGGCGATGATCTTCGAGTACAGCGTGGGCACACCCGGAATCCAGGTGGGCGTGTGCTTCTTCATAATGTCCATGATGAGATCCATCTTCGGCGCCGGGGTGAGCACGAGCTCGCCGCCGATGGTGACCCCGAGTGCTGCGATGAGCGTCATGCCGTAGGCATGGAACATGGGCAGCGCCGCGAGCATGCGTTCGCGGTTCTCGCCCAGGCCAGGCACCCAAGCGACACCCATCTTGGCGTTAGCCACGATATTGCCGTGCGTGAGGATCGCGCCCTTGGGCTTGCCTGTCGTGCCGGAGGTGTAGAGGATGATGGCTGGGTCATCCTTGCTTACGTCCTCGGCGTCGATGAAGGCGTGGCCGTCGCCACCCATTGCGGGGCTGGCCAGGGTGGACCAAGGCACGGTATTCGGGGCTGGCGAGGTGAGCTGCGCGCGCTTCTCCGCAATCGGCGGGAGCGGAATGCGCAGCAACAGCGACTTCATGCGCGGCATGGCGTCCGTCATGTTCACGGAGACGATGGTTTCCAGCGGCGTGGTCTCGCGCAGTTCCTCGAAGACCTCGGAGCGGTTGTCCCACGCGATAACGACGCGGGCTCCGTGATCGATGAAAAGCTCCTCGAGCTCGCGTGCCGTATAGAGCGGGTTGTGCTCGACGACGACAGCGCCGAGTTTGATGATGGCGTAGAACGCCGCGATGTGCTGCGGGCAGTTGGGCAGCGCGATGGCTACGCGGTCACCCTTGCGGATACCGAGGGCCTTGAGTCCCGCGGCGGCGGCGCGCACCTGCGCGTCGAGCTCGGCATAGGTCTGCGTGCGGCCGAAGAACCAGGTGGCCGGCCACGTGCCGTGGGCCTCGAGGTTCTCGCGGTAGCTGTCGATGAGCGTGGTGTCGTCGTACTCGAGCGTGTGCGGCGTCCAGTCTGCGTAGTACTGCAGCCAGGCCTTGGACTCGTAGGCACCCATGCCAATCCCCTTTTATTTCTTAAAGTGAACTATCTATCACGATTAGTATAGCTATGAAAAAGGCCGCCCTTGCGCATCCTGAGCGCTGGGGCGGCCTATTCGTGCAGATTTATTCCTGCTTCTTTTCGGCTTCGAGGCGCTTGATGAGGTCCTCTTGAACCTCACGGCGGCGGATCTTACCCATCTGATCCTTGGCCAGGGACTCGAAGTGGTAGAAGGTGCGCGGGACCTTGTAACGGGTGAGGCGCTCACGGCAGAATTCCTTGAGGCCTTCGGGGTCGAGCGCGGCACCGTCAGCCAGATCGATGCAGGCCACGACGTCCTCGGAACCGTCGGAGCGCGGGCGGCCGACCACGGCGACGTCATCGATGGCCGGGTGGGTGCGCAGGACTTCCTCGACCTCGCCCGGGTAGACATTGAAGCCGCCGGTGATGATGATTTCCTTGATGCGGCTCACGAGGCGGACGAAGCCATCCGCTTCCATGATGCCGAGGTCGCCGGTGCGGAACCACCCGTCGTGGAAGGCGGCATCGGTAGCCTCAGCATTGTTGAGGTAGCCCTTGAAGACCTGCGGGCCGCGGGCGAGGACCTCGCCCTCCTGGCCGTCCGGCATGGTCTCGTCGAGGTTATCGGGGTTCGCAATGCGGATGTCGGTATCGGGGAAGGGGATGCCCACGTAGCCAGGGCGGCGGTCATCGCTCATGGGGTTGCCCACGATGATCGGCGAGCACTCGGTGAGGCCGTAGCCTTCAACGAGGCGGCCGGCGGTGTACTCCTCCCACTTCTCGACGGTCTGAACCGGCAGAGTGGACGCGCCGGAGAAGGCCGCGCGCACGCCCTTGATCTCCACAGAATCCTTCTCCGCCGCTTCGACGATGCGCTCGTAGAGCGTGGGCACGCCCGGAATCCAGGTGGGGGTGTGCTTCTTCATCAGCCCCATGATGAGCGGGATCTGCGGCTTGGGCAGAAGCACGAGCTCGCCGCCAATGAGCTGGGCGAGGGTCAGGTTCATGGTGAGGCCGTAGGCGTGGAAGAAGGGGAGCGCGGCGAGCATGCGCTCGGGCCGGTCGCCCAGGCCCGGGACCCATGCCTTGCCCTGCAGAATATTGGCGAAGAGGTTGCCATGGCTGAGCTGCGCGCCCTTGGGCTTGCCGGTCGTGCCGGAGGTGTAGAGGATGAGCGCGATGGAGTCCTTGGTGATGGACTCGGGCGACTTCACGTCGGAGCCGTCGCCGCCAATGGCGTTGCCGATGAGCGTGTCCCACGGGACGGTATTGGGGGCATCGCCAGTGAGCTGCTCGCGCGTTGATTTGAGAAACGGCGTGCGCAGGGCGAGGCGCTGCACCGTGGGCATGGCGTCGATCATGTTGATGGACACGACCGTCTCCAGCGGGGTGGTGGCGCGCAGCTTCTCTAGCGTGGAGGCCGTCTTATCCCAGGAAATGGCAACGCGGGCGCCGTGATCCTGGAAGAGGCCTTCGAGCTCGTGGGCGGTGTAGAGCGGGTTGTGGAGCACGACCGTGGCGCCCAGCTTGAGGGCGGCGTAGAACGCGGCGACGGTCTGCGGGGCGTTGGGGGCGACGATGGCAACGCGGTCGCCCTCGCGGACGCCGAAGGCACGCAGGCCCGCGGCGGCGCGGCGCACCTGACGGTCGAGCTCCGCGTAGGTCTGGGTCTTACCGAAGAAGTAGGTGGCCGGCTTGTCCGCATTGATGGCCAGGTTGTTGTCGTAGACGTCCAACAGCGTTGTGTCGCCGTAGTCGAGGGTGTGCGGCGTCCACTCGGGGTAGTACTGGAGCCAGACTTTGGACTCATAAGCCGACATAAAATGACCTTTCGGTTGCGTAGGTTCTAGCGACCTCTCAGTATAACGCGCAAACTTGGTGGACTCGCGGCGCTAGGATGGGCGTCTATGCGTATCGCGATGATCTCCATGCACACCTCGCCCCTGGAACAGCCCGGATCCGGGGACGCGGGCGGCATGAATGTCTACGTCCTCAACACCGCACGCCAGCTCGCGCGCCGAGGCATCGAGGTAGACGTCTTTACCCTCGCCACGCGGCCTTCGCAGGGCGAGATCGTGGAGGTCGAAGAGGGACTGCGCGTCATCAACATCGTGGCGGGGCCCTACGAGGGACTCAGCAAAGAAGAGCTGCCCACGCAGCTCGCCGCGTTCGCCGGCGGCATGATTACCTTCGCGCGCTGCTTCGACTTGGACTATGACGTCATCCACTCGCACTACTGGCTCTCGGGCCAGGTGGGCTGGCTGCTGCGGGATCTGTGGGAAGTCCCACTCGTGCACACCGCGCATACGCTCGCCGCGGTCAAGAATGCGCACCGTACGGCAGGTGACGCGCAAGAGTCCGAGGCCCGCCGCATCTGCGAGCAGCAGATCGTGGATAACGCGGATCTCCTCGTGGTCAACACCGCCCAGGAGACTCAGGACCTTATTGAGCATTATGATGCCCCTCCGGAGCGCATCGTCGTCGTCTCGCCCGGTGCTGATACCGAGCTCTTTACTCCCGGCACGGACCGCAACACGGAGCGCTCGCGCCGCCTATTGGGCATCCCGCTGCACACGAAAGTCGTGGCCTTCGTGGGGCGCCTTCAGAAGTTCAAGGGGCCAGACGTGCTCGTGGAAGCCACGGCCGAGCTCATCAAGCGTGACCCGTTCCGCAACGTGCGCGTCATCTTCTGCGGCGGGCCCTCCGGCCCGTACGCCACCCCGGAGACCTACCAAGCTATGGCGCGCGACCTCGGTGTGGAGCGCTTCGTACGGTTTATCGCTCCACGCCCGCCGGCCGAGCTCGTCTCTGTCTACCAGGCCGCGGACATCGTGGCGGTGCCCAGCTACAACGAGTCCTTCGGCCTCGTCGCCGTGGAAGCGCAGGCCTCCGGCACGCCCGTCATCGCCGCGCGCGTGGGCGGGCTGCCCATTGCCGTGGACGACGGGGAGACCGGCCTGCTCGTTGACAGCCACGATCCGGTCGCGTGGGCGGACGCGTTGGAGGAGCTGCTCGACAACGATGAGCGGCGCATCGCGATGGGCGAGGCAGCCGTAGAACATGCCGCGACCTTTAGCTGGGCCGCCGCCGCGATCCAGCTCGAAGCCATCTACGCCGACGCCATGAGCATTCAGATCCCGGATTGCCACGAGCGCCGAGCAGCCGGCTACTAAAGTTTTTTGATCCAATTCGTCTCATAGAACTTCGGCACGAGCCCGATCTTGTTGTTGACCGCGAGCATGGCAGCGTTATCCAGCGCGTTAAACGTGGTGATTCGCTCCAACTCCGGATAGCGCGCCCTGGCTTCCGCCGCGAGTACGTGCTTGGCCAGCGTGGCTAGCCCTTGGCCGCGGGCGCGCCGCTGCGTGACCGTGAGCCCTTGCTCGAGTGCCGCGGGACGCTCGGGATCAACGTTGGCAGTAGTAAACGCGACGACACCTGCGGCGTCTGCGAGCACCACGTTGAGGATGGTGGCGCTCCGGCGGGCATGGTGTGCGGCGGCCTCCTCGAGCATCTGACGCGTCCACTCCCGCGCCGGGGCAGGCTCCGCCGAAGGCACGTCCGTGTCGGCGACCGCCATAATCTCCAGGAAGGAGTCGATGAGGTCTGTGGGAGGCATGATTCCGGTGAAGAATTCTGCGCGCAGACCCGCAGGGATGACGGGAGCCCCCAGCGTGCCGATGCCCAGTTCCGCCGCTTGCTCCACCAGCGCCAGTTCGTAGCCTTCCGCACGGAGGGCCTGCGCATGAGGGTGCTCGTCCATGGGCTCACCGAAAGGAATTTTCGCCCAGAGCGACAGCGTGGTGCGGTCCTCGGCGAGGGTCGCGAAGGAGCTGATCAGCTCACCCAGCGCTCCGTCAGCGACGGGATACACGTCGGCTTCCACGGTATCCGTGCGGCGGTCTAGTGGGTATATGACGGCGAGAAACCCCCGGAAGCCAAGATCTGTGTCGTCGTCCTGGGCGCGCAGCTTACCGTCGCGTTCGGTGAGTGCGAAGAGCTCCGCGCGGCGCTGCGAATTCGGGCGCAGCGTGCCTACGGCGCGATCGGCGCTCAGCGCAAAGTCATCGCGGCCAGTGAGCGCAATGGATTGTGCACGGGCGGCCTCCACATAGGCGGCAATGGCGGTCGACGGCTGGTCGTTAGTGTCGAGGTGCGCGGGGGAGATGCGAGTAAGGGGCATGGGAGCTTTCTTATGTGAGGTGCGTTAGAGGATGCCTGTTCGGGCAAAAGAGTAACCAATCAGACAAGCGCGCCGTAGGAAAACCTGGCATGCTGGGAGGCATGACTAACGGAAAACTCATTCTTCTTCGTCACGGACAGTCCCAGTGGAACGAATCCAACCAGTTCACTGGTTGGGTCGACGTTGACCTCACCGCCAAGGGTGAGGGCGAGGCCAAGCGCGGCGGCGAGCTGCTGCGCGAGCAGGGCATCCTGCCTGAGGTCGTTTACACCTCCCTGCTGCGCCGTGCTATCCGCACTGCCAACATCGCACTCAACGCTGCGGACCGTCACTGGATCCCGGTCGTCCGCGACTGGCGTCTCAACGAGCGTCACTACGGCGCTCTCCAGGGTCTGAACAAGGCTGAGACCAAGGACAAGTACGGTGAGGAGCAGTTCATGGCATGGCGCCGCTCCTACGGCACCCCGCCGCCGGAGCTCGAGGACTCCTCCGAGTACTCCCAGGCGAACGACCCGCGCTACGCGGACCTCGACCAGGTCCCGCGCACCGAGTGCCTGAAGGACGTCGTCGCTCGCTTCGTGCCGTACTTCACCGAGGAAATCCTCCCGCGTGCAAAGAAGGGCGAGACCGTCCTCATCGCCGCACACGGCAACTCCCTGCGCGCGCTGGTCAAGCACCTTGACAACATCTCTGATGATGACATCGCGGGCCTCAATATCCCGACCGGCATTCCGCTGGTCTACGAAATCGCGGAAGACGGCTCCGTCGTCAACCCGGGCGGCACCTACCTCGACCCGGAGGCAGCCGCTGCCGGCGCCGCCGCTGTCGCTGCACAGGGTGGCAAGTAAATAACAGCTCGCGCTGCGAGCTATCCCCAGGGGGCCTATACTCCCTGGGGATATATTTGTGTCCCCGGCGCACCACGCCGGGAGAAGAGAAACGAACTTACGCAGTACTAGTGGATATTATTTTTGGCCTGGTCGCAGGCGTGATTTTGACGCTGCTGGCGCAGCTGGTGTGGCGTCTCGTCAACGCACGTCTCATGCGGCAAGGCGTCGTCGACGCCCCGAACCAGATCACCACCATCAGCCAGGTGCTGCACCTTGGCGTGCAGGGATCGCCCACGGGGCTTATCGTCGTGGCGCAGTCGGGTGACGTCGTGTTGTCCAATAGCTCGGCGCACAGCATGTCGCTCGTGCACGATCGCGTCCTCAACCCGGACGTGTGGAAGGTGGCTCAGGAGGTATTCAAGGACGGCGAGGATCGCCGTCTCGACGTTGTCATTCGCAAGCGCCGCACCGGTCACCGTGTGACCCAAGTCCAGGCGGTGGTCAGGCCGCTCACCCCCAGCGACGACCGCTTCGTCATTATCTACGGCACGGACGAGTCCGAGTCGGTGCGCATGGAAGCAGCACGCCGCGACTTCGTGGCCAACGTCTCGCACGAGCTCAAGACGCCGGTGGGCGGCATCGGCTTGCTCGCCGAGGCACTCCTGCAGGACCCGGATGACCCGGAGCACGTCAAGTACTTCGGCGAGCGCGTCCAGAAGGAAGCCTCGCGCATGGGCAACATGGTCCAGGAGCTCATCGCGCTGTCCAAGCTGCAGGGCGCCGAGCGTCTGCCCAGAATGGAGCCGGTCCGCGTCGACGACATCGTCTCCGAGGCTATTTCGCGCAACCAGCTCACAGCGGACTCGCATGGCATCGAGCTCATTCGCGGTGAGGACACCGGCGTGGAGGTGCTCGCTGACAAACCGCTGTTGGTCACGGCCGTGACCAACCTCATCTCCAACGCCATCAACTACTCGCCGGAGGCGGCGCCGGTGTCCGTATCGCAGAAGGTCGTGGGTGGGGACATCGTGCTCATCCGCGTCACGGACCGCGGCGTGGGCATTGCGCCAGAAGACCAAAAGCGCGTGTTCGAGCGCTTCTTCCGCGTCGACAAGGCGCGGTCGCGCCAGACCGGCGGCACGGGTCTCGGCCTGTCCATCGTCAAACACGTCGTGGCGAACCACGGCGGCAACATCAAACTGTGGTCGCGCCCGGGAACGGGATCGACTTTTACCATCGAACTGCCCGTTCATCACCCTGTTAGCGAGACAGATGCTGCCTCGGCGGGGGATAATGGACACAGCGTCGCTTCCGCGACGGCCGGAAGGACTAGAGAGTAAAGCACATGACTACCATCCTCATCGTTGAAGACGAAGAATCCCTGGCGGATCCGCTCGCCTTTATTCTGCGAAAGGAAGGCTTCGAGCCTGTCATCGCCTACGACGGCCCTGAGGCGCTCGCCAAGTTCGAGGCCGAGGACATCGACATCGTGCTCCTCGACCTCATGCTGCCCGGCATGTCCGGCACGGATGTGTGCAAGGAGCTGCGCGCACAGTCCAGCGTGCCCATCATCATGGTCACCGCGCGCGACTCGGAAATCGACAAGGTCGTGGGTCTGGAGCTCGGCGCAGACGACTACGTGACGAAGCCCTACTCCTCCCGCGAGCTCATCGCCCGCATCCGCGCAGTCCTGCGCCGTGGCGACGTCCGCCACCACGAGGACGAGGAAGAATTCGAGGAGCAGATTCTCGAAGGCGGCCGCGTGCGCATGGACGTCGAGCGCCACATCGTGACAGTCGAGGACGAGCCCGTCAACATGCCGCTCAAGGAGTTTGACCTCCTCGAATACCTGCTCCGTAACGCCGGACGCGTACTCACCCGCGGCCAGCTCATTGACCGCATCTGGGGCGCGGACTACGTGGGCGACACGAAGACGCTCGACGTCCACGTCAAGCGTCTGCGCTCCAAGATTGAGGCGACGCCGTCGCGCCCGAAGCACCTCGTCACGGTGCGCGGCCTCGGGTACAAATTCGAGCTTTAAACACAGCGCTCGCTGGCTGGGTGCACGGAGACGAGCCCGGCGGCCGCGCGTTTGGCGCAGTGCTCGGCGAGGATCGCGTAGGAGGCCTCGCCCATGAGGGCTACGAGCTCGTTCTTCTGTGACTTCCACAGGGGCTCGGGGTTGTTGTGGCAGGCGGGATCCGTCGAGCAATACCAGTCGAAGTCCTCGCCGCCGCTTCCCCAGCCGCGGCGGTCGTATTCGCCGATCTGCGTGCGGAGAATCTCCACGCCGTCGGGACGCTCCTCGTAGTCCTCGTAGCGGCGCAGTGGAAGCTGCCAGCACACTTCCGGCTTGACCACGGTGAGGTCCTCGCCCTCGGCGAGCGCCCATTGGTGGAGGGCGCAACCGGCACCCGTCTCCCAGCCCGCGCGGTTGGCGAAGATGCAGGCACCCTCGACGACCGGGGTCTTCAACGCGGGCTCCGGTTCGCCATCGTCACCATCGAGTTCGTCCCACATGAGCCACGGCTCCAGCTCGTCGCCCTCGAGCACAATCTCTTCGGAGGGCGTGCGGCCCGTAACCTCCTCGCGACGCTGCCAATATGTGGCGGGCATGCGCGAGACGGCATCGGCAAGCTGGTCGCGGTCCTGCTCGTCTGCCATGTAGGCACCATGCCCGCAGCAGCCGACATCAGGATTGTTGGAGTCGATGCCAGGACAGCGTTCGGTGCCGAATTGGCACGCGTAATGGGACTCGAGCCACGTGAGATCGATGGAAAAGACGTGCTCAGGATCGTTGGGATCGGTAAATTCGAACCATTCGCGCGGAAAATCCGGGGCTTTTTCGCGACCGGATGCAATTGATATTCCCGCAGGTGAGGTGGCAGGAAAGCCAAGATACACGGGTTTTGTTATCGGGCGATTCACACTAAACCACGGTAGACCCATTACTCTGTATGTGTGCGATTAGGTGTATTAGACGTGGGAAGCAACACGGTCCATCTCGTGGCGGTCGACGCCAAACTGGGTGGCCGTCCAACCCCGATGAGCGACTGGAAGACCCCATTGCGCCTCGTGGAGCAGCTCGACAAGCAGGGCAATATCCATGACAAGGGCCTCAAGGCGCTCACGGACTCGGTGGCAGAAGCCTCTGAGCTCGGCAAGAAGCTGGGCTGCGACGAGCTCATTCCATTCGCGACGTCTGCGGTGCGCTCGGCACCCAATAGCGCCAAGGTTCTCGACCACGTCGAGAAGGAAACCGGCGTTCGCCTGGAGATCCTCTCCGGCAAGGACGAGGCGCGCCTCACTTTCCTTGCCGTGCGCCGTTGGTACGGCTGGTCTGCTGGCCGCATTACCAACCTCGACATCGGCGGCGGCTCGCTGGAGCTGTCCACCGGCACGGACGAGGAGCCGGACATGGCGTTCTCCCTCGACCTGGGTGCTGGCCGCTTGACCCATAACTGGTTTGAGACGGATCCGCCGAGCAAGAAGGACGTCAACGCCCTGCGCGACTACATCGACGCCGAGCTTGCCGAGCCCACCGCGGCAATGAAGACCGTGGGCTCCGCGCGCCTAGCCGTGGGTACCTCGAAGACCTTCCGCAGCTTGGCCCGACTCACCGGCGCCGCACCGTCCTCAGCTGGGCCTTTCGTCAAGCGAACCCTTACCGCTGCGGGTCTGCGCCAGCTCATTTCCTTCATTTCTCGCATGACGGCTGCGGACCGCGCGGACCTCGAAGGTGTCAGCTCCAACCGCTCGCACCAGATTGTTGCCGGTGCCTTAGTAGCGGAAGCGTCCATGCGCGCTCTAGGCTTGGAACAACTGGAGATTTGTCCGTGGGCTCTGCGCGAGGGTGTTATCCTGAGACGTCTCGACAAAGGTCTCGGCGCAGACCCTCAGAAAGAATTGGTTTAGTAAGACATGGCTGAAGAGAAGCAATTGACTGTTGCGGAGCTCCTTGCCCGCAACAAGCAGGAGCGCACGGGCGGCGACAAGCCGCGCCGTCGCCGCCGCAGCCTGGAAGAAGGCGGCGTTTCCGTCGCCGAGCTCACCGGCTCGCTCAAGAAGGTCGAGGCTACTCCGGCGCAGGCGAAGCATTCGAACGTCGACATTAACGAGACCGCTCCGGTCATCCCGGCGCCCAAGCCTGAGGCCGCACAGTCCGATGCCGCACAGTCGGACGCTGCGAAGTCCGCTCCGGCGCAGTCTGAAGCTGAGCGCATCGAAGCCCTGAAGAAGGCCGAATTCGCGAAGAAGGCGGAGGAAGCCAAGAAGAAGGCTGCCGAGAAGAAGGAAGCCGAGAAGAAGGCGACCGAGGATAAGGCTGCTGCGTCGTCTATCGACGAGGCACCGCTGGATCCCAAGGCTGAGGAAGACCGCCGCATTCTCGCCGAGAAGCGCGAGCGCGATGCTGTGAAGGCGGCGTCCACGCCGTCGACGGGGGATACCACCGTCATCAAGAAGGTCGAGGACGAGTCGGCGACGCAGCTCGAGGATGCTGCGACCACCGAAATCGACCGAGTAGACGATGCCGAGGACGCCGATCCTGCGGAGTACGAGGATGCCGAGGCCGACGGCAAGCTCAACCCCGTATCCATCATCCTGCTCGCACTCGTGGGCATCGTGCTGGGCGCCGTGGTCTACAAGGGCTTCGAAATCCTGTGGACCAACTTCAACAAGGGCCTCGTGGCCGCGCTCGCCGTGGCTGTGACAGCCGCGATGGCAGGTGTCGTGCACGCCCTGCGCACGGATCGCGATAAGGCGGCGATTGTCTTGTCCATTATCGTGGGCCTGGTGCTCACGTTCGGCGCGCTGCTCACGTCATAGAAGTCACGGCATAAAGCGCCGCCGCGGCTAACCCCCGGGACCGACACGATGTGTACGGCCCCGGGGGTTTCGCTATAGGGTGGCACCATGACTGAGATCGCATCAACTCCAACTGCCCAGCACACCATCACCGTCATTGGCGGCGGCCAGATTGGTGAGGCCCTCGTCTCCGGGCTTGCCGCGTCGGGTGAGACTGCCATGACGGTGACTAACCGCCGCGCTGAACGTCGCGCTGAGCTTGCAGACCATTACGGTGTGTCCACGACGGACGACAACGCGGCGGCGGTCAAAGACGCCGACGTCGTCTTCCTGTGCGTGAAGCCCTACGCCATCGTCGACGTCGCCAAGGAGATTGCGGACGCGCTGCCGCAGGACGCTGTTGTGGTGTCGCTGGCGGCGGGCGTGCTTCTGGAGACCCTGGAGGCCGCCGTCGTCAACCCTGTGGTGCGCGTCATGCCCAATACGCCCATGCTGCTGGCCCGTGGCATGTCCATCGTGACGCCGGGTTCGCGCGTGAGCGACGAGCAGCTGGCCCTCGTGCGCGAACTTATGGATGCGGTGGGGGAGACCGCGATTGTCGAGGAGAAGAACATGGATGCCGCAACGGCGCTGTCGGGCTCCTCGCCCGCCTACTTCTTCCTCGTGGCCGATGCCCTCATCGACGCTGGCGTCGCGCTCGGCGTGCCGAGGGATACAGCGTCGAAGCTCGTGAATTACACATTGGCTGGCTCGGGCGAGATGCTCATCAACTCCGGCTCCGACGCGTCGACGCTGCGCGCCAACGTCACCTCCCCAGGCGGCACGACGGCGGCGGCTATCCGCGAGCTTGAGGAGTCGGGCCTGCGTGGCGCCTTCTATCGTGCCGCGGAGGCCTGCGCGAACCGAGCGGCCGAATTGGGCTAGTGCGGCCGCGAAGAACAGCCCCCGCGTGGGGGTGTAGGGAAGCCTGTGACACATGCGTCTGCCCGGTAAGAAGTTGTCGTGAGAAACTAATGCGAAAATTATCGGCTACTGAGTCGCATTAGTCACAGGTTTCACGCTAGGCTAGAACAAGCACGTGCGTGTACTCCTGCAGGAGGGGAAGCCTTGCAGCGCGCCACGAGCTGAAGGGTTATACAACTATGGCTAATGAAGATAAAGGAACCTTCTTGACCATCGCTGAGGTCGCGGAAATTATGCGCGTCTCGAAGATGACGGTCTATCGTTTGGTTCACGCTGGCGAAATGCCGGCAGTCCGCGTCGGTCGCTCTTTCCGCGTCCACGAGTCTGCCGTCAACGAGTACCTCGAGGCTTCCGTCTACGGAGCCTAGAGTTACTTTTAGTCGCCAGAAGGCGCCCACTGTCTCTCGCAGTAGGCGCCTTTTTCATGCGTGCTGGTGCTGAATCTCGCCGTCAGAAAAAATGACGGTCGCGTCTGCGTTGCCGGTGGTCATTTTTGTTGGACTGGGGCCGGTAGGTAAGATGGTGACCATTCGTGTCGGCATCTGCGTGCCTGTGACTCTCGCCTGTGACTCAAGGACTTCGGTTCTGGTGGCGGGCGGTGGACGCAAAGAGTGCACCTTCGCGGCCCAGTAATCCAGGCGGCGCCGGCAGGTCTAGTACGTACTGATCGTGAAAGTGAGGAAACCGTTATGGGTTCTGTTATCAAGAAGCGCCGCAAGCGCATGTCCAAGAAGAAGCACCGCAAGATGCTGCGCCGCACCCGCGTCCAGCGTCGTAAGCTCGGCAAGTAAATCTTGGTCGACGAAAGGTCCCGGTCACACCTCGGTGTGGCCGGGACCTTTCGCATGCGCTTGCCGATGCCCCCTCTTTAAAGGTCTCCTTAGCGTCTAGCGTTTGAAAGCCTTCCAGCCGCCGTAGGAGAACAGCGCGGTGGCCAGTGCAGGCACGCCGTAGGTACGCACGGCCTTGCGGACGCTGCGGTAGTCGCGGATGAGCCATCCGCGAGCTTCTGCGATATCGCGCAGCTTGGCGTCCGGGTTAATCGCCACGGCGGTGCCCATCATGGACAGCATGGGTACGTCATTCGCGGAATCTGAGTAGGCGGTGCAGCGTTCCAGGTCGAGCCCCTCCATCGTCGCGAGCGCCGCAACGGCGTGCTTCTTACCGGGGCCGTGCAGGATGTCGCCCACGAGGCGGCCGGTAAACGTGCCGTCCCTGACCTCTGCGACGGTGCCGAGCGCGCCAGTGAACCCGAAGCGGTGGGCGAGCACCTGTGCGAGCTGGACCGGGGTTGCGGTGACGAGCCAGACCTGCTGGCCGGCACCCAGGTGCATTTCCGCGAGCTGGCGTGTGCCGGGGTAGGCCTTGCGCGCGAGCGATTCGTCCACGATTTCCTCACAGAGCTGCACCATTTCCTCCACGGAGCGGCCCTTGATGAACTCGAGGGCTTGGATGCGCCCGGCGGCGACGTCGTTGGCGTTCTCGCGGCCCGAGAAGCGGAACTTCGCCTGCTTCCACGCGATGGGGGCGATTTCGCGGATGCGGAAGTAGCGGCGGCGGAACAGTCCCATGGCGAAGACGATGAGCGAGGAGCCTTGGATGAGTGTGTTATCCACGTCGAAGAAAGCGGCCGCCCCGGCATCCTGCGGAATATCGGGGTCGGGCGGGGTAATGCGGGCGCGGCCGGCCGAAGTGAAAGAACCCTCGACCGAGTCCACTCCGGCCGTGTAGTTATCAAGCGTGATGTCGAAGAGATCCGCTGCGGCGGCCGCGGCGGCTTCGCCGGCCGTGCGCTGGGCGGCATCGTCAAGCGGGGCGAGCGCCGTGTTCTCGAGGAAATTGCGAAGATTGCCGCGGCTGGCCGTCCAATTCGCGAGGAAGTCGCGGGGTGAGGGCGGCATGGATGGTGGGGTAGGGGTGACGGACACGGGGCTCCTTGGACTGCGGCGGTATCGTGTTCATCTTAGGACGAAACAGCTCAGCGCGAAGGGTGAGGAATAATGCGACAGGTCGAACTTATGGTGCGCGCCACGTGTGGATCATGCAAGCGCGTCTATGCGCAGATAGAACCCGTGGTCGCGGCCGCTGGTGCGAGCCTGACCGCGCGCGACGTTGACGAGGACAAAGAGCTGGCCATGGAATATGGCGACCGCGTTCCTGTTGTGGTGATAGATGGCGAAGAATTCGCCTGCTGGGAAGTCGACAACGATGAGCTGGCTGCCGAACTTGCGGTAGACTAAGCTCACCCTTACTACCCCTAGGGTGGACACAGCTAGTAGTCTTTTGGTTGATTTTTCTCGTCCAAAGGGTTGATAAGGAGCGTTCATGAGCGTGCTGGTCGTAGGCATGTCCTACCAGTCGGCGCCGGTCGCATTACTGGAGCGACTGAGCATGGCCGATGAGATCCAGAGCGACGCATGCGGCAAGCTGGTGGGACAGGGCTCCCTCAGTGAAGCGATGATCATTTCCACATGCAACCGCATGGAGGTCTACACCGTCACCAATTCCTTCCACACGGGCGTCAAGGATGTCGTCGACGTGCTGGAGAAGCAGTCCGGCGTGACGGCCGATGAGCTGCGCAACTACCTGTATGTCCGCTACGCGGACGCGGCAGCGGAGCACCTCATGAACGTCACCTCGGGCCTGGACTCGATGGTGGTGGGAGAGCAGCAGATCATTGGCCAGGTGCGCACGGCGTACCAGAAGGCCGCGGATCAGGGCACGGTGGGCCCGCGTATTCACGCGCTCGCGCAGTCCGCGCTCCACGCCGGAAAGCGCGTGCACTCGGAAACCGCCATCGATGACGCCGGCGCGTCCATGGTCTCCTTCTCCTTTGAGCGTGCGTTGCAGGTCATGGGTACCTCGGGTCTCACAGGCAAGACCGTGCTCATCCTCGGCGCCGGCGCCATGGCTTCGCTCGCCGCGACACACGCGGGCCGACTGGGCGCGAACCTCATCATCGCGAACCGCACGCGTGAGCGCGCCGAGCGCGTCGCCGACCACGCCGCCCAGGCTGGCGTGAAGGCCGAGGTCGTCGACTTCTCGGATCGCGCCACTGTCCTTGATCGCGTCGACGTCGCCGTCTCCGCCACGGGCGCGCAGGGCTTCACCATTGCTGCGTCCGACATGCCGGACCGCGAACTCATGCTCATCGATCTCTCGCTTCCGCGTGACATTGATGAGGCCTGCGCTAAGAAGGACGGCATCGAGCTCGTCAATATCGACCGCCTGTCCAACGACCTCACCAGTGGCAAGGTCCACGAGGGGCCGCACTCCCAGGCGCGCGATATTGTGCGTGAGGAGCTGGATTCCTACAGCTCGGCACAGCGCGTGCGCGACGTGGCGCCTGCGGTCTCCGCACTACGTAAGCATGCCGCGGACCTCGTGCACTGTGAGGCCGCACGCCTGGAGCAGAAGCACCCAGAACTCACGGAAGCACAGCTCAAGGACGTCAATCGCGCCCTCAAGCGTGTGGTGGACAAGCTACTCCATGAGCCGACGGTGCGTGCCAAGCAGCTCGCCGCGACCTCCGGCACTGTGAGCCATGAAACAGCCTTGCAACAGCTCTTTGGCCTTAACCTCGAGGACACTGGCTCCGAGGGCGTTGCTGTCAACGCTGCCGAGCTGCCCACCGAAATTTAGGAGATAAACACCATGTTCAAAATCGGTACCCGCGGATCCATGCTCGCCACCACGCAGTCCGGGCACGTGCGCGATTGGCTCGCGGAGGCGGGCTACCCGGCGCAGCTCCACATCGTGACGACGGCGGGTGATACCAACATGGCGCCCGTCGAGCGCATTGGTGTGGGCGTATTTACTCAGGCGCTGCGCGAGGCACTCGACCGTGGCGAGTGCAATATCGCAGTCCACTCCTTCAAGGATCTTCCCACCGCGGCCGATGAGCGTTTCCACCTCATCGTGCCGCAGCGTGAAGATAACCGCGAAGCCCTCATCGCTCGTGACGGCCTTACCCTCGCCGAGCTTCCCGAGGGGGCCACCGTGGGCACCTCCGCCCCGCGCCGCATTTCGCAGCTCAAGGCCCTGCGTCCCGACGTGGACATCCGCCCCCTTCGCGGCAACATCGATACGCGTATGGGCAAGGTGACCTCCGGTGAACTCGACGCCGTCATCCTTGCCTATGCCGGTCTCGTCCGCGCCGGTCGTGCGGACGCGGCAACCCAGGTCTTCGATCCTGACACGTTTATGCCCGCCCCGGCGCAGGGTGCCTTGGCGATTGAGGCCAAGGTGGGGACTGCGGGGGCGGACGCCCTCGACGCCATCGCGGACGAGCGCGCCTACGCCGCCGCCGTCGCTGAACGCCACGTCCTCGCGCGCCTTGAGGCCGGCTGCACCGCGCCCGTCGCGGCGACCTCCCACTGGGACGGCGACCAGCTCACGGTCCGCGGCGGCGTCTTCGCGCTCGACGGATCGCGCCAGCTCATTTCCGAGGCGACGGGCACAGACGCCAGCGCCTTGGGCCACCGCGTGGCCGAGGAGCTCTTCGCTCGCGGCGCGGCAGAGCTCCTGAGCTAATTTCGCTTACTGCAGGTTTTAAATTAAAGTGTGAATACCATATGCCGCGATCTGATCACGGCATGACCCCCGTGTAAGAGCGTGTCGCCCTGAACTTGAAGCCCGTACATAGAAAAGAACCTTCACATTGAGCAACCCCGTGTCAGCGTCTATTTCTGACTCCCCGGAGCCACTGGGCAAAGTCATCTTCGTCGGCGCTGGTCCAGGCAACCCAGACCTGTTGACCATTCGTGCCCGTGAGGTGCTCGCGCATAACGCGCTTGCCGTCGTCGATCCGGAGGTCACGGGCGGTATTCGCGAGACCATCGCGTCCGCGCTCCCGGTTCCACAAGAGCTTCTTGATGCCGCCGAGGAGGAGTACGCCCGCATCTGCGCCGAGGCAAAGGCCAACGGCGCGCGTCGCAAGCCGCCGCGCCCCGCCGCCCCGACTGCCGCCATCATCGAAGACCCGGCAGAGGATCTCCTCGCGCAGTTCCAGTCCGCGCTCGACCAAGGCGGGGACGTCATCCGTCTCGTGGCTGGCAACCCGCTGGGCCGCGAGTCCATTAAGGACGAGATTTCCTGCGTCGCCGCAGCAGGCATGGAATTCCAAGTCGTGCCGGGCATGTCCCTGCCATCCACCGTGCCCTCCTTCGCTGGTCTCGCGCTCGGCTCGGCCTACACCGAAGCTGATCTCAGCGACGGTGCCGACTGGGACGCCCTGGCCAACGCCACCCAGCCTCTCGTCTTGCAGACCACGCAGGAGCAGCTCGCGGATATCTCGCTCGAGCTGCAGTCCCGCGGCATGCCCGCGGACACGGAGGCCTACGTGACGGTGCATGGCACCACGCGTCTCCAGCGCACCCACGAGACCACGCTTGGCACCCTGGGCAAGCTCTGCGCCGAACTTTCCGGCCCGCTTGTCGTGACTCTGGGTCGCAGCTTCGATGACCGCACGAAATACTCGTGGTGGGAAAACCGCCCGCTCTACGGCTGGCGCGTGCTCGTGCCGCGCACCAAGGAGCAGGCCGCCGCGATGTCCGCGCGTCTCGCCGGCTACGGCGCCATTCCGCAGTCCGTGCCCACTATCTCCGTCGAGCCGCCGCGCAACCCGGCGCAGATGGATCGCGCCATCAAGGGCATTGTCGAAGGCCGCTACAAGTGGATCATTTTCACCTCCGTTAATGCGGTGAAAGCAGTCTGGGACAAGATCTTCGAGCTCGGCCTCGACGCCCGCGATTTCGCCGGCGTTCACCTTGCCGCCGTGGGCCAGAAGACGGCCGATGCCATCCGTGAAAAGGGCATGGTCCCCGAGCTGCTCCCGGACCGCACGAAGCAGAATGCCGAAGGCCTGCTCGAGGTTTTCCCTAATTACGTGGAAGACATCGACGCCGTGGGCCGCATCCTCCTGCCGCGCGCCGATCTTGCTGGCGAGGCCCTGCCGAAGGGCCTCGAGGCTCTCGGCTGGGAAGTCGACGACGTCGTCGCCTACCGCACCGTCCGTGCCGCCCCGCCGTCAGCGGAAATCCGCGACATGATTAAGTCCGGCGCTTTCGACGCCGTGGCGTTCACGTCCGGCTCGACCGTGCGCAACCTCGTGGGCATCGCCGGCAAACCGCACGCCCGCACGATCATCGCCTGCATCGGCCCCTCTACGAAGGCCGCCGCGGAAGAGATGGGCCTGCGCGTCGACGTCGTCCCGGAGGTTGCGGAAGTGCCCGCGCTTATCGATGCCCTCGCGGAGCACGTCGCTGCCCTGCGCGCCGCTGGCAATCTTCCCGCGCCGCGGAAGAAGCGCCGTGCGCGCAAGAAGGCTACTAAACTCGATTAGGCATCAACTACTTGTGTAAAAGGAGCATTCACGCTGTGAGCACCTTCCCTGTCCGTCGTCCGCGCCGCCTGCGCCAGTCGCCCGCCATGCGGGAGCTCGTTGCCGAGACGCACCTGCACCCCAGCGACCTCATCCTCCCGATGTTCGTCGCTGATGGAATCTCCGAAAAGCGCGAGATTTCCGCCATGCCGGGCGTCTACCAGCACACCATCGACTCGCTCAAGGCCGCCGCCCACGAGGCGCTCGACGCGGGCGTGCCGTGCATCGATCTCTTCGGCGTGCCGCTCGACGAGGACAAGGACGCCACGGGCTCCGTTGCCTGGCAGCCGGACGGCATCTTGAACCGCGGCATTCAGGCCCTGCGCGAGGAATTCGGCGACGACCTGCTCATCATGGCCGATACCTGCCTTGACGAATTTACCGACCACGGACACTGCGGCGTCCTCGACGACCGCGGCCGCGTGGACAACGACGCCACCCTGCAGCTTTACGCCGACATGGCGCGTGCTCAGGCCCGCGCCGGTGCCCACATCGTCTCGCCGTCCGGCATGATGGACGGCCAGATTGGCGTCATCCGCGAAGCTCTTGACGAGGGTGGCCACGAGGACGTCGCCATCATGGCCTACTCCGCCAAGTACGCCTCCGCGTTCTTCGGCCCGTTCCGCGAGGCTGTCGGCTCCTCCCTCCAGGGCGACCGCCGCACCTACCAGCAGGATCCGCGCAACTTCCGCGAGTCCATGCTTGAAGTCGAGCTCGACATCGACGAGGGCGCCGACTTCGTGATGGTCAAGCCCGCCCTGCCGTACCTCGACGTGCTCTCCGCCATCGCCGAGTTCTCCTCCGTGCCTGTCGCCGCGTACCAGGTCTCTGGCGAGTACGCGATGGTCAAGGCGGCCGGCGCTCACGGCTGGATCGACGAGCACGCCGTCATGATGGAGTCGCTGACCGCCATCAAGCGCGCGGGCGCTGACCAAATCCTCACGTACTACGCCGTCGAGGCCGCCCGCGAGCTGAAGGCTTAACACTTTGAGCGAGACTCCAGACCAGACCCCAGACACGACTCGTGCGAAGAAGCAGGAGAAGTCCCCGTGGCCCGAGGCCGCGGTCTATGCCATGGGCGTGTGGGCCGTCGCTCTCGGCGCGGAGGTCGTTCACCAGATCCTGCAGGTCATCCTCGGCATTCTCAACCGTGACGTCATGGTCGCTCAGATGTCGAAGCTCCTGCGCGACGAGGACCCCACCGCGTATTCGGACGGACTCGTGCGGCTCTCGGCGTACCTGTCCATAGGCTTTTCTGCCCTCGTCGCGTTTGTGATCTTGGGGGTGCTCGCCTGGATGCTCACCCTCTTCCGTGCGAAGCACAAGTGGGCGGGCACTGCGCGCCGCCTGTTGTTCATCTTCGGGCTCTACTACGCCTTGCGCGTCGTCTTCGTCTTCGTCACCTCGCCCGCGGGCTCCGATGCCCCCGATTGGCTCTTTGCCATTGACGGCATGATCCAAATCGTCGCTGGCGTCGCCGGTGGTCTCGGCGTCTACTTCGGTTCCCGCGAGCCGGTCATCAAGTACACCGGCGAGTACGAGCAAATCCGCAAGCTCCAAAAGGAACTTGAGGAGGAGCAGAAGAAGCGCGAGGAAGAAAAGAAGCGCGAAGCCGAAGAGAAAAAGAACGCTGAGAAAAGCAACGCTGAGAAGAAGAAAGACGACGCCCCGCGATGACGAACGCCTTTCCCTACGACTACAACCGAGCTGCACGCGGACAGAAGAAACCCGTCGATCTTGAGGTCTGGCCCAACTCACTGAAGTACGCCTACTGGGTATTCGTCGTCGCCGCGGTCTACCTGGCGCTCACCGGACTGGCCGGCTTCTTCGGCCCGGGCGACTCGTCGAATACCGCCTTCTCCCAGTTCCTCGCCGAGAATCGCCATTTCGTGTCGTGGACGAACCTCGCCGCCGCCATCATTATCGCGCTCGTCGCGCCGCAGCTCGCCCGCGCGATGAAGCACGCGCGCACCATTCTCGCAGCCGTCGTCGGCTTGTCCTGCTTCTTCAATATCGCGGCCATCGCCATCGGCGCGGGCGGCCTCCTGCTCGTCGCCATCCCGTTCCTCCTCCTCGGCGCGACGGTGCTCATGTACCGCCCCGACGCGAACGAGTTTATTCGCGAAAACAATCGCCCGACGCTCGATTAACTCTCTTCACAACACAAAGGATCCCCGCATGACCACTCGCAATGCCCCGATCATCGAGGCCGCCTATGGCCGCACGCCGTCCCGCCCGCCGGTGTGGTTCATGCGCCAAGCCGGGCGTTCCTTGCCGGAGTACAAGAAGGTGCGCGAGGGCATCGACATGCTCGACTCCTGCTTCATGCCGGAGCTGCTCGCTGAGATCACCCTCCAGCCGGTGCGCCGCCACGACGTGGACGCTGCCATCCTCTTCTCGGACATCGTGGTCCCGCTCAAGGCGGCGGGCGTCGGCGTCGAGATCGTCCCTGGCCGTGGCCCCGTCATGGACGCCCCGGTGCGTACCGAGGCCGACATCGCGAACCTGCCCATTCTTGACCACGAGATCACCGAGGTCGCCCACGGTATCCAGATCATCAACGACGAACTCACCGAGACCCAAGCCCTCATCGGCTTCGTCGGCGCCCCCTTCACTCTCGCCAGCTACCTCATCGAGGGCGGCCCGTCCAAGAACCACGAGCGCACCAAGGCGCTCATGCACTCCCAGCCCCAGCTGTGGCATGCGCTCATGGAACGCCTCACGCCGACCATCATCGCGTTCCTCGAGCAGCAGATGGATGCCGGCATCGACGCCATGCAACTCTTCGATTCCTGGGCGGGCTTCCTCAACGAGGCGGACTACCGCGAGTTTGTCCTGCCCTACTCGACCCGCATTCTCGCTACCGCCGCAGGCCGGATTCCCCGCATTCACTTCGGCGTCGGCACCGGTGAGCTGCTCACGGCCATGTCCGAGGCCGGCTCCGAGGTCATGGGCGTCGACTACCGCGTCGCCATGGACGCTGCTGCGCACAGAGTCAACACCAAGGTCCTCCAAGGCAACCTCGACCCGGCGCTGCTCTTCGCCGGCGACGATGCCGTCCGCACACAGGTACAAAGGATCAAGAGCGAGGTCGACGCCGCCGGCGTCGGCCACATCTGGAACCTCGGCCACGGGGTTCTGCCCACCACCGACGCCGACGCCATTACTCGCGCCGTCGCCATCATTCACCAGGAAGGTTAGAGGAGAAGGCTAATAATGAAGATTGCCATCATCGGAGCCGGCGTCGCCGGGCTTACTGCGGCCTATGAGCTGCGCGACCACGAGGTGTACGTGTTCGAGGCGGCGGGGCGCATCGGCGGCAAGCTGCACACCGTGCCCTTCAACGACGGTCCTATGGACATGGGTGCCGAGGCCTTCATCGCTCGCCGCACGGACGCCGTCGCGTTCTTCGAGGAACTCGGCCTCACTGACTTTGCACGTCCGAATCGAGAGCTGCGCCCCCGCATCTATTCCGGCGGGGAGCTCCACTTCCTGCCCAAGGGTGGCATGATGGGTATCCCGTCGCAGCCCATTGACCTGGTTTCCGACGAGACCAACGCCCGCATCGAAAACGAGCAGCCCTTCGAGTGGACGCCGGGCCAGGACGTCTCCGTAGGAAAACTCATTCGCCAGCAGTATGGCGATGACGTTGTCGACCACGTGGTCTCGGCGCTGCTTGGCGGCGTGTACTCCTGCACCGCTGATGACCTCGGCGTTCGCGCAACGGTGCCACAGCTTGCCGATGCCCTCGACACCCTCGCCGCCGAGGGCCCCGTCACCCTCTCCGCTGCCATCAAACACATCGAGTCCAACCGTTCGCCGGCCGAGGGTTCTGTCTTCGCCGCGTTCCCGGGCGGCTACGCGACGCTGTACGAGACTCTCGCCGAGAAATCTGGTGCCGAGATCCACCTCGACACCTTCATTTCGGGTGTCACTCAAACTGACGCTGGCTTCAAGGTCGCCGGCGCCCCCGCTGAGCTGGGCGAGTTCGACCGCGTCCTCTTCGCGACCCCGGCTCCCACCACCGCGCGCCTGCTGCCGAAGGTCGCTCCCAAGGCTGCCGATGCCCTCACATCCATCAAGCTTGCCAGCTCCGCCGTCGTTGGTTTCAATTTCGCGTCCAACGTCGACCCGGAGGGCAATAAGATTCCGGATGCCACCGGCATTCTCATCGCCGCCGACGAGCCCGACCTGCATGCAAAAGCATTCACCATCTCGTCTAACAAGTGGCCGCACATCGGCGAGCGCCCTGGCTTCATCGTCCGTGCCTCCTTCGGCCGCTATGGCGATGACGCCCTCGTCCGCGCCGAGGAAGACGACCTCGTCGACTACGCGCTCGACGATCTGCAAAAGATCACCGGCTTCGATGGCCGCGCGACTGGTGTCAACGAAATCTACACCCAGCGCTGGTTCGGTGGTCTGCCGCGCTACGACGAGACCCACCTTGCAACGGTCGAGGCCACGCGCGCAGCCATCGCCGAGGTTCCCGGCCTCGACGTCACCGGCGCCTGGGCCGGCGGCGTGGGCGTGCCCGCGGTTATTGCTGACTCACGAGCAGCGGCAGCGCGATTGATCCAATAATGAGCAACGCAATGGCGGCCAAGAACGCCTTGGCTTGCCAGCGCGCGTAGTTGAAGTCGACGCCCACCCCGAAACGCTTTTCCACCAGCACGGCTGGGTCGTCTGGGTTGTAGTAGAACATGCCTGCCTTGTAGAGATGGTCGTTATCGGGGGATTCGGCTTCGGCGGCGGGCATGTCTTTCTGCGCGTTGATGAAGACCGCTAGCATCCCGATGATGCCCAGTACACTCGCTGCCATAATCGACGTGAACCCCACCCACGTGTAGTCCGCGTACCGTGGTAGCACCGTGACAACCTGCGCCACCGCGAACGCCGCGTTGAGTAGGACGAAGAGGATGCCCGTGCCATCAATGCTCGCCGCGAGAATCGCGTGCGTGCGCACCTGCCCAGCCGGCGTGCGGTCCGAGCGTACGTGCACGAATGAGGAGCGAATGAGCAACGAGACCAGGGCATATGTCACTACCATTCCCAGAGCAACGAAGCTCAGCAGGAAGACGGAGCCGACAGACTTATCGGCCCACGCGTCGGGCTCGTTGGCCCCGTTCCAATGCGTAGCGACGACATCCGGGATCTCGTCCCACCGCGCGACCACAATGAGTGCACCCGCCGCAGTCAGAAAAAGTGACGCCGCGATGCCAGCCCAAGGAAAAGACAACCGTGGCTCGGAGGTGACGCTGCCAGCGATGACGGTGTCGACGTCTTCGAACCATCCGCCTTCGGCCTTAGCTTTGAGGATCGTGTGGCGTTCGATGACGTAAGCAACGAGCGATCCCGCCACGACGAGCATCGAGGTCAGCGAGGCGAGAACGGGGTACTCCCACAGCACTACCGTGAGCACCGTGGCTGCGATTCCAACGCTCCACACAATGGTGCGGTAGGAGCGCAGCGCGGAGGTGACGGCGGCATCGGAAAGCTGGGCATGCGGGACGCGAACGCCGAGTGGGACGGTCGGGGTGAACCGCGGCGCTGCTGCAAGGATGAACGTGAGCGCGAGGGTGAGCGCGGCCATAGAGATTACGAACACTGGACGAGTCCCTTCTTGATGGTGGCAAGGATGGCCTCAATATCGGCGTCGCTCAACCCTTGGGCGCGGGCCTTCGTGGCCAAGCGAAGCGCGTCGCTCGCAAGACGTGCGCGCTGCTGCGGAGTAGGAACGCGCTTTTTAATGACGCTGCCTGAGCGACCGCGGGTCTCAATGACGCCGTCTGCTTGGAGCGCGTCGTAGGCCTTTTTTACTGTGGCCGGGTTGATGCCGAACTCCGCGGCGATGCGGCGCACCGGATCGAGTTTGTCGCCCTCTTTAAGCTCGCCGCGTGCGATGGCTTCTAGGATGCGGTCGTGGATCTGCTGGTACAGCGGGACCTCGGAGTCGGGTTCGAGGGTAATAAACATGCGAAACTCCCCAATCTATTTTGTGCCACCTCTTATGGTACAGACTGTATTGCTGCAAGTGGTACAGAATGGGTTTGTTAGCATTAACAAGCGGCCGATTTTCGTTAATGTTAACAACTGGAGATGCGCTTGCCGCTGCGGTTGATATCGCCACCCCTGGTGGTGTGTCTGCCAGCGTTGCAACCGCTGGTTCTCGAGGGGTGGTCGGTCTCGTCGCCGAGCGGAAGTTTTGACGCCGTCCATATCGATCCTGCTGCGCAACGTCGCATTGCCGATCTGTCGCGGGGTGAGCCGTTCTTATTTCAGCTTGCTGGCGAACGCGCGTGGCTCGCAGGTGACGGCCAAGTCATCAGCGACGAAGAAGTGGTGCGCGGATGGCGCGGAGCTGCAGGCGAAGCGGAGCGACATGGTGCATGGTTGCTATTGTTTGCCGGGGGTGAGCGGGCGCTGCGTGAAGCAATGTCGGTCCTGCCGGACGATGAGCGCTCGGCAACGGCTAGTGCCCGCCAGATGGGTAAGTTGCAGGCTGCAGAGATCGGAACCACTGCCCGACGTCTTGAGATTTTGAGGGGGATCATCTCGCGCGGCACACGGTACAGCTTTGTCGGGGCAGTGGCCTTGTGTCGAGGGCTAGTAGTGAGGTGAGTGCCGGCGTCACTTTTTCTGACGGTCGGGCGCGCCTCCTTTTTAATCCTTGTGGACGAAGATGGACGAGAAGTCCTCGTTGCCGTGGCCGAGTTCCTGCTGGTGCTCGAAGCGCGCGATGGCGGCCTCGACGGCGGGCAGCGGCTCGTTGGCAGTGGCGACCATGAGCTTGGAATCCTTGCACAGTGCGTCCACCGTGAAGTCGCCCGGATCGGTCGAACGCTCGCCGCGGATGAACGGGCCCTTCATGGTGGCCATGAAGTTGAGGCCCGTGATGGAGAGCATGTCAAGGACCTGCTCCTCGCTGAAGCCCTCGGCGTCGCCGAGCGCGAGGGCTTCCTTGACGCCCTCGGCCATGACAGAGAGCGCCATGTTGGCGAGCAGCTTGCCGGTCGCGGCGGCTGCGCCGGAGTCGACGGGGATGAGCTTGTCTGGGTGGGCCCAGGGGCGGGCGATCTCGACGGCGAGATCCCTGATCTCGCGATTCGCGCCGCCCACGTAGACGCCGAGCTCGCCGGCGCGGGCCGGACCGAGTGAGCCCACGACGGGTGCGTGAATATAGGTGGCAACGGCCTCTGCGAACTCGCGGGCGGCGGCAGGGGAGACAGTCGTCGTGTCGATCCACGGGATACCGGCGGGGATAACGTCAGTTTTAATGACGGCCTCGCGCACATCGTCAGGGCCGAAGAGCGAGGTGATGATGACCTCGGCGTCCTTGACAGCGTCCTGCGGAGTCGCGGCCTGTGTTGCGCCCTCGTCGACGAGCGGCTGCGCGCGCTCGGCGGTGCGGTTCCACACGGTGACCTCGTGGTCCGTCAAAAGATGACGGGCCAATTCAGTGCCCATACGGCCAGTTCCTAAAAATGCGATCTTCATGGAATCGAGTGTGCCAGAATGGTGCGCAGGCGCGCAGAGGTTTGTGCCCCGGACGAGGGAGCCGTACCCGGCCATGCGACAAGACGGCCAGAAGGATAGCTATGTCTTGGTTCGTGTTAGTTATCTCCGGTTTGTTTGAGGCGGTGTGGGCGACGGCGCTCGACCGCTCGGCAGGCATGACGAAACTCTGTCCCACTGTCATTTTCTTTGCGGGGCTCGCGGTGTCCATGGGCGGGCTCGCGTGGGCGCTCAAGTCGCTTCCGGTGGGAACTGCGTATGCCGTGTGGGTGGGCATCGGCGCGGTGGCGACGCTGGGCTACTCCTTCCTCACGGGTGCTGAGACGATGACCGCGGTGAAACTGCTGTTCGTGGCGATGATCGTGGGCGGAATTATCGGGCTGAAGGTCACCGGCTAGGCGGAACTAGAAAGGCGCGGGCTCGTCCGGGTCGGGCTGCGGGGCCTCGTAAATTTCAACAATCTGGCCGTCGAGCTCGATCTTGAGGGCCTGGGCCTCGGCGTGGGAACTGCGGCGGCGGGCCTGGATGTTCTGGGAGACGGACTGGACCCAGTGCTTCTGCTTGGGCGAGAGCGGGCCCGAGGGCTCCGTGATTTCCCAGGTGCCGTCCTCGAAGAGGAAGACAAGATCGCCCGTTTCCAGGTGAGGGATGTAATAGAAACGCCCGTCGGTCTTCATATTGTGGTGATGCTGGCAGAAGGAGAACAGGTTCGACGGGTGCGTGGGGCCACCGTCAGAAAAATCGACGCAATGATCCTTCTGACACTTGTGTGCGGGGCGCTTACATCCAGGGAAGCGACACGTGCCGTCGCGGCCCTCGATGAATTTCGCCATGACGTCCGGCGTCTTGTACGAACAGGACTCCTCGACCTGGGACTCGTCGCGCACCACGGTGGGCGTCAGGTTTTCTAACGTCGTGCCATAACCCTCGATGAACGTGGGCGCGAATTCCACGTCCGTCGCGCGGTACGTGTGGAGGATGACGTGCGCGGTGGGCTTGACGGCGCCGGTAAGCAGCGCCACGGCGGCATCGGCAAGCGGGACATCCAGCTCCTTGGCCATCTCGCGGACCTGCCGGTCGATGATGGCGCGGGTTTCTTCCTCGACCTCGAGGGAGATGAATTCGGTATCGGAGCGGAAGCGGCGCTTCTTGTGCCCCTTGCGCATGGCGATGGTGTCGTCGAGCGCCGTGATGATTTCGCGGACGCGGCGCACGATAGCGGCGCGCGTGGGCAGGTGCTGGTTGGCGCGCCGGGGCGTGAGGTAGTCGATGAGTGCCTGATCGACCTGGTCGTGGAGGAACTGCGGTGCGACGCCGAGGCGGTCGAGTGCCTTGTCAATGCCGATGAGACGGTTGAAGTCGAGCAAGAAATACTTTGCCTGGAGGGCGGCCAGTTTGGGCAGCTCGCGCAGGCGGTAGAGGGCGGAGATGTAGCTATTGATTTCGGTGAGATCCTTGCCCGTGATGGCCTGAAGGCGGCGCAGGACGAGGTCGATGTCGAGGGAGGGCTCCGGGAGATGCTTCTCCCAGAATGCGAATTCTTCGCGGCGCATGCGGGCGGCTTCGCGGGTCTCGGGGCAGTCGGGGTTGGTGGGAGCGTAGAAACGGGTGGGCGGGGTGGAAGTAGTGGTGGCGGTCGTCATGATTCGGCTCCTGGAGCGATATGAAGGAGGGGAACTAACGTACGAATACCACTCTAAAATAGGGGGCCAACATGAACGCATAGATATGTGTTGACCAGCATTTATGGAAAGTGTGGACGGTCTGGCATGCGGGGTGCGGGAAGCGCAGGGATGTTCGGCATCTGGGGTGGTGGCGGCAGAGTAGGTTGCGGCAGGGTGGGCGGCGCAGGAAGCGGCGGCAGGGCCGGAGCAGGAAGTAGCGGCGGCAAGGCGGGGACGGTGGGCAGAGCAGGAAGTTCGGGCATGCGAGGAAGCGCGGGAGCCGGAGCCGGAGCCGGGGCGGGCGGAGGTGTCGAAAGGGCCGGCGCAGATGTGCGGACTGGTGCAGCCGTGGATGTGCGCGCGAGGGTGGGAGAGGGGGCATCGGAAAGCGTGGGTGGGGGTGCGGCAGGACGCGGGCGCAGGGGAGTGGGAGAAAGAGAGGGCATCCATTCTGTGAAGACGGGTGTGGTGGTGTGGCGCGGTGCGAGCGACGGCGCGGGTGCAGCGCAGGCGAACAAGAACAAGGTGAGAGCGGTAACGGCAGAAAGAGTGACGGTGCGTGTGAGCACGATATCCCCCCGGGTATGTGACAGTGTGTGACCCCAGATTAAGCGAGGTGAGACGCGGCGGCAATATCAGACTTTTGTATGGCGCTTAAATAGTTACAATGATTCCCATGCCTAATATCTCCCAGTCCCAGCAGTGGTTCGAGCGTTCCTCCCAAGTCATCCCCGGCGGCGTGAATTCGCCGGTCCGCGCGTACGGTTCGGTGGGCGGTCAAGCCCGCGTTATCGCACGGGGCAAGGGCTCGCGCCTGTGGGACGTGGACGGTAACGAGTACGTCGATTTGGTGAGCTCCTACGGCCCCATGATTCACGGCAACGCACACCCGGAGATTATCGAGGCCGTGCAGAAGGCGGCCGTCGATGGCCTGTCCTTCGGCGCGCCCACGGAGGGTGAGGCTCTCCTCGCGGAGGCCATCGTCGAGCGCACCGCTGCGGAGAAGGTCCGCATGGTCAACTCCGGTACGGAGGCCACCATGTCCGCCGTGCGTCTGGCCCGCGGTTTTACGGGTCGTTCTAAAGTCCTCAAGTTTGATGGTTGCTACCACGGCCACGTGGACGCGCTGCTTGCCGCCGCGGGCTCCGGCGTTGCGACGTTCGCGCTCCCGGATTCCCCGGGCGTGACGGGTGCGACGGCGGCGGATACCATCGTCGTGCCCTACAACGATCTGGAGGCCGTGAAGAAGGCTTTTGCTGAGCATCCGGGCGAGATTGCCTGCATCATCGCGGAGGCCGCCGCCGGCAACATGGGCACTGTCGCTCCGGCCGAGGGATTCAACGCGGCGCTCAAGGAGATTGCGCACGCGGACGGCGCGCTGCTCATCCTCGACGAGGTCATGACTGGTTTCCGTACCTCCTACAAGGGTTGGTACGGCGTGGATGGCGTTGCAGGTGATTTGGTGACGTTCGGCAAGGTCATCTCCGGCGGCCTGCCCGCCGCCGCCTTTGGCGGCCGCGCCGAGATCATGGATTACCTTTCGCCGCTGGGCCCCGTCTACCAGGCGGGCACCCTCTCCGGTAACCCCGTGGCGATGGCCTCTGGCCTCAAGTCGCTTGAGCTTGCCGATGCCCCCCTCTATGACCGCTTGGCTTCCCATGCGGACCGTCTCACCGGCATCCTGTCTGCTGCGTTGTCCGCCGAGGGCGTTGCGCACCATATTCAGCGCGCGTCCACGATGTTCTCCCTGCGCTTCGCGGAGGCCGAGGGTCACAACTTCGAGGAGATGAAGGCCGCGGAGACGTACCGCTTTGCCCCGTTCTTCCACGCGCTGCTGGACAACGGCGTGTACGCTGCGCCGTCGCCGTTCGAGACGTGGTTTGTATCTGACGCGCTCACCGACGATGATTTTGAGGTAATCGAGAAGGCTGCCAGTGTGGCGGCGAAGGCCGCGGCCGCTGCGCAGCCGGCATCCTAAAAGGAGAAAACACTATGTCGACGACCATCGTGCACTTGGTGCGCCACGGGGAGGTTCACAACCCGGAGAAGCTACTCTACGGGCGCATTCCGGGATACCACCTGTCTTCGCGCGGCTTCTCCCAGGCTGCGCGCGCCGCGCAGTCCTTCCTAGGTCACGACGTGGAGCACTTGGTGGCCTCGCCTCTGCAGCGCACCCAGGAGACCGCGGGTGAGATCGCCAAGGTCGTGGGCCTCGACGTGGAGACGGACAAGGGCCTTATCGAGTCCGGCAACCAGTTTGAGGGCCTGCGCACCAAGGGCTGGAACTCGCAGCTGTGGAACCCCAAGCGCTGGCCGCTCATGCGCAACCCGCTGGAGCCGTCTTGGGGCGAGCACTTCGACGTCATCGCGGATCGCATGATGGCCGCCGTCGAGCGTGGCCGCGTCGCTGCCGAGGGCCACGAAGCCATTCTGGTGTCGCACCAGCTGCCCATCGTCATGGTGCAGCGCACAGTGCTGGGCAAGAAGCTCGCGCATGCGCCGTGGAACCGCGAGTGCGATCTCGCCTCCGTGACCTCGCTCGTGTTTAAGGGCTCCGAAATCACTGACATCTTCTACTCCGCACCGGCACATGAAATTTAAGATCGCTATCGCTGTCGTCGTCGCCGGCTTCACTTTGAGCGCCTGCACCTCGGATAACGCGGACCAAGCTGTCGCCCAGGGTGGAACCTTCGAGTTCATCTCGCCCGGCGGCCAGACCGTCATCGAGTATCCCGCGGAAGAGCGCAAGCCGCTGCAGGACTTCTCGGGCGAGTCCCTCCAAGAAGAGGGGAAGACGATTTCGCTCTCCGATTTCAAAGATGAGATTGTCGTGCTCAACTCGTGGGGCCAGTGGTGTGCGCCCTGCCGCTCCGAGTCGGATGACCTGCAGCGCGTCCAGGACGAGCTGGACAAGCGTGGCACCGGCACCATCCTGGGCATCAACGTCCGCGATTACAACCCGGACATCTCGCGCGACTTTGTGAAGGACAACGGGATTACCTACCCGTCCCTCTACGATCCGCCGTTCAAGACGGCCGCCGCGCTCGGCGGCGTGCCCACCTCCGTCGTGCCCACCACCATCGTGCTCGACAAGCAGCATCGCCCGGCTGCGGTCCTCCTCAAGGAGACGACGGACCAGGAGCTGCTGGGAATCATCGACAAGCTGGAGAAGGAATAAATGGGCGAGGCTTTCGCTGACGCCGCGGCTAACGGCCCGCTGCTGCTGGGCCTGTTCGCCGCCGCAGCGGCTGGACTCGTGTCCTTCGCATCGCCGTGCGTCGTGCCGCTCGTGCCGGGCTACATTTCGTACCTCGCCTCTGTCGTCGGCGGCTCAGTGGAGTACGACGCGGCGGGCGTGCGAGTGTCGGGTCGTCGCGGCCGCGTGACGCTCGCCGCGCTCCTCTTCGTGCTCGGCTTTACCGTCATCTTCGTGCTCGCGACGGTCTCCGTCTTCGGCGCGATCTCGGTGCTCACTCTGAACGCGGATACGCTCATGCGCGTGGGCGGCGTGATCACGATCCTCATGGGAATCGTCTTCATGGGCATCGTGCCGGTCCTGCAGAAGGACACCCGCATGGCGCCGAAGCGCTGGACTACGTGGCTCGGCGCGCCGTTACTCGGCGGCGTTTTCGCGCTGGGCTGGACCCCGTGCCTGGGGCCGACGCTCGCAGCCATCATTTCGGTGAGCGCTGGCACCGCGGGCATGACGGCGGTGCGGGGCACCTTCCTTATCGTCGCATACTGCCTGGGCCTGGGGCTGCCGTTTGTACTCGTGGCCTTGGGCTCGGCGAAGGCGGTACGCTCCGTCGACTGGTTGCGCCGCCACACCCGCGGCGTGCAGATCTTCGGCGGCGTGCTCATGATCCTCGTCGGCCTCTCCCTGGCGACAGGGCTGTGGGCAGAGTTTATTAACATCATTCGGCAGTGGACTGTCGAATACGGCGCGACGCTTATCTAGCAGTCGCGTCTATGTAAGGAGACTTCGTGAAATATTTGCGCAAGGCGTGGCACTGGCTCACCAGTATGCGCACGGCACTGGCCCTGCTTTTCTTGCTGGCCGCCGCCGCCATTCCGGGCTCTCTGCTACCGCAGCGTTCGCTCAACGAGACGAACGTCAACGAGTACATCGCCTCCAATGGCAAGGTCGCGGAGATCTACGACAAGCTCCAGCTTTTCGATGTCTTCGAATCCGTGTGGTTCCAGGCCATCTACCTGCTGCTCGCTGTGTCGCTTATCGGCTGCATCATCCCGCGCTCATGGGATCACTACAAGGCGTGGCGTTCCAAGCCCACGCGTGCCCCGCGCTACCTGGAGAAGATGCCGCTGCATGCGGCCGCGACCTCGGAACGCTCCTTCGGCGAGCTACAGGCCTCCGCAAAGAAGATGCTGGGCACATGGCGTTTCACGGAGGTGCAGCCGGACGAGGATCGCGCCGGTGCCTACTCCATTTCTGCCGAGCGCGGCTACGCCCGCGAGCTGTTTAACCTTATCTTCCACATCGGGCTTGTGGCGATCCTTGCCGCGGTGGCGCTGGGCAAGTTCTTCTCCTACGAAGGCATGGTCATCGTCGTCACGCAGTCCGGTTCCTACGAGAACGCGACGAAGGTCGACCAGTCCACGGAGTTCTGCAACACCTCGACCTCGAACTTCGACTCCTTCCGCGCCGGAGCGCTCTTCGACGGCACGGGCTTGAACCCGTTCTGCTTCATTGCGCACGACTTCACCGCGAAGTACCTGTCCAACGGCCAAGCCGAGATGTTCACCTCAAATATCTCGTACGCTGAGGGCCAGGACATCTACAAGGACGAGTCCGAGTGGCAGGGCTACCAGCTGCAGGTCAACCACCCGTTGCGTCTGTCCACGGACCGCGTCTACCTCCAGGGCCATGGCTACGCGCCGACCGTGACCATCGAGTGGCCCAACGGCGAGAAGCGCACGCAGACCATGCAGTTCCAGCCCACCGAGACGACGCGCTTCCTCTCTTCGGGTGCTATGCGCTTCGACCCGCCGGCGGGCATGTATCCGGACCTCTATGAGCGTCGCCAGAACCAGATCGCGCTGCAGGGCCTCTTTGCACCGACGGCCGAGTGGACCGGCGAGAACGGCAAGATGCTCGCCTCGGCCTACCCGGCACTTACGGACCCGGCGCTCGCCATTGACATCTACCGCGGCGACGCGGGCCTCGACACAGGTGTCGCACAGTCCATCTTCTCGCTCGACTCCTCGCTCATGCACTCGGGTCAGCTTCAGAAAGTCGACCGCGTCAACCTCACACAGGGCGAGTCGGTCACGCTCGACGACGGCACGAAGCTCACCTTCGACGGCGCCTCCGAGTTCGCGAATTACCAGATTTCGCACAACCCGGCCCAAACTCCGCTGCTCATTGCGGCGCTCACCATGCTGCTCTCGCTCGTGGGCTCGCTTGTCATCAAGCGCCGCCGCGTGTGGGTGCGCCTGCGCCCGAATGAGGATGGCACCACCCAGGTGGAGATGGGTGGCCTCGCGCGCACGGACCGCGCCGGCTGGTCCGAGGAATTCGACAAGCTCTACCGCACGCTCATGGAGCTGCCGGACGCGGATGAGGTCGAAGAGGACGATATCTGGGTCGACGACTAGCGTCTTACCCCCGTATCCAGGTAATTAGCAGGATAGAAAACTCCGCCAAAAGTTGGACTCGGTCGCGACCGCGGGGTAGCCTGTTTTACCATGCTCGTCGATCAGAACCTGTCCAACTTCTCGGACTTATCGTTTAGGACCGCCCTCGTCCTCTACGTGATTTCTCTGTTCCTGTCCCTCTTTTATTACGTGCGCATCCAGGCCGTCATCGACGCGCGGCGCGCACTGAAGAAGGAAGCCACCGTTGCGACTGGCTCTGGCGGCGTTCTCCTCGAGGAACGCCCCAGCAACCTGCAAGAAAATGCGGAGAAGGCCGAGGCCACCGCGAACAAGATGGGCGGCATGTTGCAGTCGCTGCTGTGGATTGGCATCGCCGTCCATGTCGTCGCCATCGTGCTGCGCGGCCTGTCCGCGCACCGCTTCCCGTTCGGCAACCTCTACGAGTACGTGCTCATGGTCACCGCGGGCGTCATGATCGTCTCCTCCATCGCGCTGCAGCGCAAGGAGTGGCGCACCCTGTGGCCGTGGATTCTCGTCCCGGTCCTGGCACTCATGTTCTTCGGCGGTACGAAGCTCTACGCCGAGTCCGCCCCCGTCGTCCCGGCTCTGCGCTCCTACTGGCTGCCGGTTCACGTCACCGTCGTCTCCCTCGGCGCCGCTATCGGCCTCTTCTCTGGTCTGTCCTCGCTGCTGAGCATCCTGCGCAGCTGGCAGCCGAAGGGGAAGGAGCATGGCGTGATTGGGGGCATCGTCAAGCCGCTGCCCACCGCGACGAAGCTGGATACTCTCGCGTACCGTACCGCGGTCATTACGCTGCCCACGCTGGGCCTGGGCATTGTGCTCGGCGCGATCTGGGCCGAGGCCGCCTGGGGCCGCTACTGGGGTTGGGACCCGAAGGAAACCGTCTCCTTTGCGACGTGGGTTCTTTACGCGGCGTACCTCCACGCACGCGCTACTCCATCAATGCGGAAGGCTGCTCCGTGGATAAATATCGTGGCTATGGCTACGATGGTCTTTAACCTGTTCTTTATCAACATGGTCGTCTCCGGCCTGCATTCTTACGCGGGCCTGAACTAGCTTCTGCTTGAGTGAGGTTCCCCGTGTCTGAGGAAAGCCCGTTAAACCGTACGCGCAACAAACAAGGCAAGCCTGCTGGCGATAATCCGGCGTTGCTTGATCTTGGCGCGCAGCTCGCCGCGCGCCGCCGAGAGCTGGGCATTTTGCAGCAACAGCTTGCCGATGCCGCCGGTATCTCCCGCTCCACCCTCCACACCATCGAGCATGGTGGCACGGGCGTGCGCTGGGAAAAAGTCGTGGCCGTCGCAGACGCGCTGGGCCTCGAGATGGCCTTTACACAGCGCTAATCTTCAGCGCTCATTGTCGTCTTCGTTCTTCTTCTGCTCCCGCTCGCGTGCGCGGCGCTCCTTGAAGCGCTTCTTGTCGAGCTCCCACAAAAAGTTCTCATCATCGTCCGGCCCCTTGATCTGCGGGGTGGCCGGGCCTTGCACGTTTTTCCGGCTGTTGTTCCACGTGCCGGGGCCAAAGGCCTTCCAGACGAGGATGACGGCAACGACGATGAGGACGAGGAGGAGGATTCTACCCATGGGGGCCATTCTAGCTTTTCGCGTTTCGCGCGGGGCGCGTAGAATCATACGAATGATTGAGGAGAATACGTACCCCGAGCCGCCGGCACCGGATCCGGAGCTGCGTAAGAAGTCGCGTCGCGCCATGGTGAAATACGGCCTGGCCCGCCTGGGACTCTTCCTCGTGCTTACGGTCATCATTCACGGCATCGTGCTGCTCGTGAACGCCCCCGTCATGTTGCTCATCTCGGCGATGCTTGCGCTCTTCCTTGCGCTGCCGCTGTCCATGCTCATGTTCACCAGGTGGCGCCTGGAGGCCACCGAGTCGCTCGCCGCGTACTCCGCGCAGCGCAAGGCGCACAAGGCGTGGGTCGAACAGGAGCTCGCGGGCCGTTAAACCTGGCTGCCGCGTGGAGCCCTAGAAGGTGTCATTGAGATGGTGCATTGTGGTCCCTAGAGGATGAAATACACCTTCCCAGGTGCACCTTTTACTGTCGCGGGCGCGACCGTCAGAAAAACTAACGTCCGAAGAGTGCGGCGATGATGAGCATGACCGGCAGCGCGCCGAAGGTCGTGATGAAGACGGTGTCGCGCGCGACGGTCTGGCCCGCTTGGAAGGTCGCTGCATAGTTGTAGACCTGTTGCGCCGTCGGGAGCGCGGCGAGGATCGTGGCCGCATAGACCGCGTCAGCGTCGAGGCCAACGAGGGTGGCTACGGCGAAGGCGATGGCGGGCATTCCTGCGAGCTTGAGCCCGGAAGAGACGAGCACCTGGGTGCGCACGGTGGCATCGGACAACACACCGGAGGTCTTGAGCGAGGCGCCGAAGCTCATGAGGATCATGGGGATGGAGGCGCCGCCCAGCAGGTGAATGGGTTCCGTAATGGGGCCGGGGACGTGGATGCCCGTGTAAGCGACGATGAAGCCGAGGATGCTCGCCACGACCATGGGGGAGAGCAGGCCGGTTTTCACCGCGCCGAGGAGCGACTTTCCACCCAGCGCGCCCAGGATGATGGGCGTGAAGAGCACCATCTGGATAAAGACCATGGGGATGGCGTACGTCGAGTCGCCGAGGACGTACATGGAGACCGGCAGTCCAATGTTGACCGAGTTAAAGTAGCTCGCGGCGGCGGCGCCGGAGGTGGCGTTGGCGAGGCCCTTGTGCCAAAAGAGCGCGAGGTAGAGCCCGGAGACGATGACGGTCGTCACGATGATAATGAGTGTGACCGGTGTGAAGACGTTCGCCGGATCGGAACGCGCGACGGAGTCAAAGAGAAGCGCCGGGGTCGCCGCGTAGAACGCCACGCGGTTGAACATGAGACGCTCTCGGTCGTTGGCAATGACCCCGCGCACGGCAAGGAACCAACCAATGAAGATGACCGCCAGGATGATGGCAAAGCCCGTGAGGACGCCCTGCATGCGCTAGATGAAAGCCACGGCGATTGCGGTGAGCAGCGCCCAGACGAGCATCGCGCGGCCAGCGAGGCCGAGGACCGGGATGAGCTGGGGGCCGCGGGCGCCACGGTTGACGGTGCGCACGGCCTGAAGCGCGAACGGGAAGTAGGCCAGGCCCGCGAGCGCTGCCCAGGAACCGAACGCAATGATGATCGTGTACACGGTGGGCAGGAGCAGCAGCGTGGTAAAGAGCAGGCGAGATTTCTGGTCGCCGAGGCGCACCGCGAGGGTGATCTTGCCGGCCTCGGTGTCCGAGGGGATGTCGCGGATATTGTTCGCCAGGTTCACCGCGGAGCTCATGCCACCCACGCCGATGGCGAGGAGCGCGCCGGTCCAGGAGATGGAGTGAGCCTGCGTGAACTGCGTGCCGAGGACGGCGACGAGGCCGAAGAAGACGAAGACGGCGACTTCGCCCAGTCCCATGTAGCCGTAGGGGTTCTTGCCGCCGGTGTAGAACCACGCGCCCGCGATACACAGGGCTCCGACGAGGATGAACCACCAGGCGTCTGCGGAGATAGACAGCGCGATGCCCGCGAGTGCGGCGACACCGAAGCAGGCGAAGGCCGCGAACTTGACGTGCTGCGGTTTCGCTAATCCGCCACCGGTAAGGCGCTGTGGGCCGGTGCGGTCTTCGTCCGTGCCGCGGATGCCGTCCGAGTAGTCGTTCGCGTAGTTGACACCCACGATAAGAGCCCACGCGACGATGAGCGCGAGGAGCGCGCGGCCGATGTGGAATCCACCGAGCGCTGCGGCAGCGCCCGTGCCCGCGACGACGGGGGCGAAGGCGTTGGCCCATGTGTGCGGGCGGGCGCCTTCGAGCCAGTCATGAGCGGTCGCGGGATATTTCTGAGCGGGTGTGGTCATGGAACATATTGTGCCACGCGCGGGTGCGGGCTATGAATGCAGGATCGCTAGACTGTTGTTCATGGATGAACACCTTCGGCTGGCGGACTTGCCCGAGCGCACTCAGGATTATCTCAAGGTCCTGTGGGATATTGCGGAGCATACCGGCGGGGACGCGGTGCCGCTGGGCGAACTGGCGCGGCGCACGGGGCAGAAGCTGCCCACGGCCTCGGAGGCGGTCAAGCGTCTGGCGGCCCAGCGGCTCGTCTATCACGAGCGCTACTCGGGCGTGCAGCTCACGGAGGAAGGCCGCCGCCTCGCCATGGGGATGGTGCGCCGCCACCGGCTGCTGGAGACCTTCCTCGTCACGACGCTGGGCTACACGTGGGACGAGGTCCACGAGGACGCGGACCGGCTCGAGCATGCGTGCTCGGATCTCTTCGTTGAGCGTCTCGACGCGCTGCTCGGCTCGCCCGCGCGCGACCCGCATGGCGATCCCATCCCAGATCCGGAGGGGCGCATCGAGGACCTGGGCACGGCCACGCTTGCCGATGCCCCCGTGGGCGCCACCGTCGCCATCGAGCGGGTCCGCGACGAGGACGCCGAGTTGCTGCGCTATCTCCAGGAACATGGGGTGCGCGTGGGCGAGAGCGTGACCGTTGAGGCAGTCGTCGCGGGACTCGTGCGGGTACGGGTCGGAGACGCCGTGATGCCGCTCGCGCTTGACGCGGCACGCGAAATTACGGTTTCGGGAATGTAGATTTTGCGGCTGCACGGTTCCTCGTGTGCTGCCTATACCTGCAGGTCATCTATGCTATGAATCATAGTGTTCATTCCTTTGAACTATGCGGTGTGGGTTAATAGAAACAAATTGTTGGGAACCATTGGGGGGTCCCTGCCGACAACTGACACGTGATTTCAATAATTATGGTCCTCCGTGGCCGGCGGGAACATTGGCACGCTACGCACACAGCTCCACTGGAAGGCGCCGCAGCTGTCGACCTCGGCCAGCGAGCATGCTGGTCACGGTGCGGGTTCCATGGAGCACATGGACATGGGGCCGGATCTTGCGTCGCTTGATGGCGCCTATGACGTGGCGCGCGAGGCTGGGCTGCGCGGAATCCTCAACCTGCAGCCGAACGGTGCCGCGTGGAATATCACGGAGGCGCGTGCTCCCTTTGTCCTCCATAACGACGCCGTCGCCGTGGCGGACGGCCACGTCGTGGAGCGTGTCAATTTCTCTGATTGGCCGCTCGCCGCGAAGCTCACTGAGTGGCTGATCAATCTCCACATGGGCTTCCTCTTTGGGCTGGTCAATCAGATTGTGCTGGCGCTTATCGCACTCGCGCTGCTCGTTGTGAGCATTCTGGGCCTTGTCATGTGGTTCCGGAGGGGGCGGCGTTTCGCGGGCCCCCAGGGCAGCGGCACGCTTTCTAGGCCGGCGCTGGTGACGCTCGTGCTGTGCCTGGTCATCTACGCCGTTATCGCGCCGCTCTTTGGCATCTCGCTCGTGGTCTTCCTCGTCGTGGACGCCGTGTGGCGGGCTGTTAGAGACGCTGGCGCGACAGGAAGTTCCACACCTCCTGCGACGCGTCCGGAGTCCGATTCCACGTATGATTCTGTGGGTTCGTGATGAGCTGCAGTTCTTCCTTCGCACACGCGTAAACATGGCGCTGGCCGCCGGGGATATTCTCGATGCGTGGCGGGAACGCGCAGGCATTGCGCTTGATGTAGCTGCTCATGAGGCGGTCTACGTCGAGGAAGTGCGCGCCGTTGTGGCGGTAGCCGCCGTGATAGAACATCATCGTGTCGCCGGTGCCATGCATGATGAGGAACGGGATGGCCTCGTTCCGGCAATTCATGTTGACGGGGTCGTAGTAAGCGCCGCCCACGGCGGCCACGCCCGCGAAGACGTGGGGCAGGTGGCACGCGACGACCGCGGTCATGCCGCCGCCGTTGGAGTGGCCCGTCGCGTAGATGCGCCGGCGGTCCACGTTGTAGGTGCGGTCGAGCTCATCGATGATCTGCGTGATGAACGCGAGGTCCCCGCCGGGTTCACGACCGCGTAGGGCGCGCCCTCCCAGCCGTGGTTGATGGACTCAGGGTAGATGCGGATGGCCTCGCGAGCTGCACCCGTCTCGTTGAGGCGTGAGTAGCGGCGGAAATTCTCCGGGCTATCGCGCCAGCCGTCGAAGCCGAAGATGACCGGGGCGGGGCGCGCCGGGTTATAGTGCGTGGTCATCTCGATGAGGTAGCGCCGCGTGCGGCCGGCGGACTGGGTGAAGACTTGGCCGCCGGTGCCGTTGACGAAGAACGGGGTGGGCTTCGCGTTATTGACGTGCGGGGCCGGCGCGGCAGGAAGCTGCGCCTGGGAACTTCCGGGGACGGCGCCGAGCTGCTCGTTGACCTGCGCGGTGAGATCAGCGGCGGCTCGGTTGAGCTGGTGTACCGTTTGGCTGCTCATGTGCTGCAGATCATCGAGGGGCGCGGCGGTGGCGATTGGGGCGGCGAGAGAGAGGAGACCGGTGAAGAGCATGGCTGTCTTCGCGCGGCCCCAAAAGTTAACAAATTTCACTCCCGCAACCTTGGTAAAAGCTGTGGGTCGTGTCTACGCTTTCTGAAAAAGGGCGGTGACGGCGCGGCGGTCGACCTTCCCGGGGCCGGTGAGTGGCATCTCGGGCAGGCGCTTCACGTCCTTCGGCACCTGCCAGCGCGGCAGATCGTCGAGGGCCGTGAGGATATCCGTGCGCGAGGCCCAGCCGGTGTAGGCAGCGACGATCATCTGACCCAGGCGCTTATCGGGGACGCCCACGACGCAAGCAGCGTCGACGCCGGGGATGTGGAGAAGGAGCTGCTCGAGGGCTTCGGGGTGGAGCTTGAGCCCTCCGGAGTTGATGATGTTGTCGAGGCGCCCGGTGACGGTGAGGGTGTCGCCGTTGAGGTAGCCAGCGTCGGAGGTGGCGAACCACCCGTCGTGGAAGGCATCGGAAGGCACATTGCGGTAACCGTGCGCGATGGTGGGTCCGCCCAAGAGGATGCGACCGTCGTCGTCGATCTGGATTTCCGTATCACGAAGTGAGACGCCATCGTAGACGCAGCCGCCGGCGGTCTCCGAGGAACCGTAGGTGGTGACGGGATGAATGCGCAGTGTGCGGGCGGATTCGAGGAGCTGGGGGTGCGTGGCGGCTCCGCCGACGAGGATGGCATCGAATTCGCGCAGCGCGTCGATGCCTTGGAGCGAGTCCATGGCCTTGGCGAGCTGCATGGGGGTCAGTCCCGTGTACATGCGGTCGCCCGTGGCGGCGAGCTCGGCCGCTGCCTGTGCGAAGGCGGGGACGTCGAAGCCGTGGCTGAGATCGAGACAGAGCGGCTCGACGCCGGCGACGAGCGAGCGGACGAGGACCTGGATTCCCGCGATGTGGTGGGCGGGCATGGCGAGCAGCCACTGGCCAGGGCCGCCGAGGCGCTCGTGGGTGGCATCGGCGCTCGCGACGAGGTTGGCGGCGGTAAGTTGTGCGCCCTTCGGCGTGCCCGTGGAGCCGGAGGTGGGGACGACGAGAGCGATGTCCTCGGCGATGGGTTCGCCGACGCGCATGTGGTTGCGCAGCAGCTCTGCCTTCGTCTTATCTTCGGCGGGGACGGGCACATAAGAATGTCGCCCCGCTATCGCTGCCTCCAGATCATCCAGAATGACGGACGGGTCGTGGAGACTAACGGTAAGCGGGGCGAGAAGATGAGTCACGGTACGTAGGCTACCGCGAGCAGTGAGGGTTTAGGCGCGGGCGCGCGCCTTTGCGATGAACTGGTCAGCGGAGTGCGTGCCAGGGCCAGCGGCGATGAGCATGAGGGCTGCGGCAAGAATCATGCCGACGAGCTCCCAGCCGCCGCCGTCGACGAAGATGCCGTTGCCGGCGTGGACGATGGCGAAGGCGCCCACCATGTCGACGACGACGAGGCCAGCAACCCAGCGGGTGAGCAGGCCGATGATGAGCAGGATGCCGCCGACGAGCTCGATGATGGCAGCGACCGGAGCGGCGATGCCCGGGGCCGGAATGCCCATGCCCTCGAAGGAGGTGGTGGTGCCCGCGATGGTCCACTCGGTGAACTTCTGCCAGCCGTGGGCAGTGAGGACGATGCCCACGATGAGGCGAGCGGCGAGCATGACAAACGAGCTCGCGAGGTGCATGGTCGATACGGACATGCCGGAGTATTTTATGGGGAGTGACTTTAACCTTGAAGTAAGTGCAATGTCCAATCCTTGTGAGGGATTCTTACTTTAAAGATAAAGTCACTCGTGTTCCTATTGGTAGGGATTTCGCAGCTCATCGTCGTGATCGAAAGGGCGCTCGTCCGTGTCGCGGGCGTCGCGCAATCCTTTGATCATCCAGACGCGGGCGCCGATGATGCCGCAGAGGGCAACGACGGCGAAGACGATGGCGAGATAAACCATGGCAGTCTGTGGAACCTGACTAGTAGTAATACGGGAACTCGTCCCAGTTCGGGTCGCGCTTCTCGAGGAAGGCGTTCTTGCCTTCGACGGCCTCGTCGGTCATGTAGGCCAGGCGGGTGGCCTCGCCGGCGAAGACCTGCTGGCCCATGAGTCCATCGTCGGTGAGATTGAAGGCGAACTTGAGCATGCGCTGGGCGGTGGGGGACTTCATATTGATTTCGCGGCCCATCTGGATGGCGGCGTCTTCAAGGTTGGCGTGGTCGACGACCTCGTTGACGGCGCCCATCTCGTACATGCGCTGGGCGTCGTAGGTGCGGCCTAAGAAGAAGATCTCGCGGGCGTATTTCTGGCCCACCATCTTTGCGAGGTAGGCGGAGCCATAGCCAGCGTCGAAGGATCCCACGTCTGCATCGGTCTGCTTGAAGCGGGCCTCCTGGCGTGAGGCGACCGTCATGTCACAGACGACGTGGAGGGAGTGCCCGCCGCCCGCGGCCCAGCCGTTGACCACGGCGATGACAACCTTGGGCATGGTGCGGATAAGCCGCTGGACCTCCAGGATGTGGAGGCGGCCGCCCTCGACCTTCTCGCGGGCGGTATCGACGGTGTCTGCGGTCTCACCATCCGCGTAGCGGTAGCCCGAGCGGCCGCGAATGCGCTGGTCGCCGCCGGAGCAGAAGGCCCAGCCGCCGTCTTTCACGGAGGGGCCGTTACCGGTGAGCAGAACCGTGCCCACGTCGGGGGTGCGGCGCGCGTGGTCGAGGACGCGGTAGAGCTCGTCTACGGTGTGCGGGCGGAAGGCATTGCGCACTTCCGGGCGGTCGAAGGCGATACGGACGATGCCGTCGGCGCGGCTCTCACCGATCAAGCGGTGATACGTGATGTCCGTGAGGTCCTCGAAGCCGGGGACCTTAGTCCACAATTCCGGCTTGAACGGGTTGTCCGTGCTGTAAGTTCTCTGCTCGCTCATGACTTATAAATCTAGTCGTTCGCAGCCGTGAGATCAGGAAAGCGAGGACACCCAGCCCCGCGTCGGTGACGGCTATGCCTGCGGATGTCGCCGCGTTGAGGTGATAGGCCAGCCAAAATCCGCCAAGGGCACCCAGGATGCCAATTCCGCACGCGGCAGCGAGCATGGACATCACGCGCGTGGTGAGCAGGCGTGCGGCACACGCGGGAATGACCATGAGCGCGATGACGAGCATGGCGCCGGCAGCCTGAAACGCGGCCGTCGCTGTGAGCGAGACGAGCGCCATGAACGCGACGTGGAGCCCGCGAGTGCGCAGGCCGGCGCTGTGTGCGAAGGCGGGATCGAAGGTGCTGGTTGTGAGCCGCGGGAGGGCAACGGCACAAAAAGTGACGTTGAGAATCGCGATGATGACCATGACGAGCGCGTAGCCAGGATGCGTGAGCGCGACGAGGTTGAGATCGCCGACCAGGACCGCATGCACGTCGAGGTGGACGTGGCTCATGCGCGTGGAGATGAGGATGACGCCGGCGGCAAAGAGCGCCGGGAAGATAAGGCCCAGCGGGGCATCGCCCGCAAGGAGGCCGGAGCGTCCCAGCCATTCCGTGCCGAGGGCGACGGCTAAGCCTGCCGATGCCGCCGTCACGAGCAGGACTGGCGAGTCAATGTCCGCAGTAAACAGGTAGCCCAAGGCGATGCCGGGCAGGACCGCGTGGCCGATGCCGTCGATGACCATGGATTCGCGCTTGAGTACGACGAAGACGCCGGGCAGCGCGCAGGCGAGTGCCGTGGCGACGGCGAGGAGGCAGGCGGCAAGTGCGAGACTCATGCGATCACCGCCCGGCGGCGCGGGGAGAAGGTGAGCGACACGGCGACGACGGCCGCCTGCACGAGGACGATGGTGGGGCCGGTGGGAATGGCGAAGTGGATCGACAGTGCAGTTCCTAGGGCGGCGCACGCGGCGCCGAGAAGGGAGGCGAGACCGATGAAGGAGGGGAGGCGGTGGAGCCACTGACGGGCCGCGGCGGCGGGGCTCACGACGACGGCGACCATGAGGACGACGCCCACGACCTTGACGCCGAGGACGGTGATGACCGTGATGGCGACGAAGGCGAGTGTGTTGATGATTCTTGTACGCGTGCCGGTGACGTGGGCGAAGGCGGGATCGAAAATCATGACGGAGTGATGGTTGTGCACGGCGGCAAGCATGACGAGGATGCCCACGCCGATGACGAGGGAGGCGACGACGTCGGCGCGGGTGAGCGTCGAGGCGTTGCCGAGCAAAAAGTCCTGGATGCCGGCCTTGCCCGGCAACGGCGTGCGCGAGACGTACTGCAGGATGAGCATGCCCACGGAGAAGAACGTGGTGAGCACAGCGGCCATGACGGCATCCTGCTTCAAGGGGGTGACCTTGGGGAGAGTGTGGATGGCGGCGACGGCGAGCAGTCCGGTGGCCACGGCGCCGCACACGAGGACCGCGACAGTGCGGCCGTTCATACCAAGCGCGGTGGCCGTGACAAAGGCGATGAGGAGGCCGGGCAGGCTGGAGTGGGAGACGGCATCAGCAAGCAAGGATTGCCGGCGCAGGTAGACCAGTGGGCCGAGCGCCCCGGCGCACGCACCGATGGTGACGGTGCCCGCGAGCGCCTGCTGGTAGGTGTAGTTGGTGAAGAGCTCGGTGAGGATCATGGCAGACTAAACAACTCGGAGATGGCGGACTCGGTGAGCGTGGTCTCAGTGGGGCCCGCGGCGAGGATTCTACGGTTCGCCACGAGGACGACGTCATCGCAGAGCTCGGCGACCTCGGCGAGGTCGTGGTGGACGAGGATGATGGTCGTGCCCTGGTCTCGCAGCTCCCGGAGGATTGTTGTGATTGTGGTCTGGCTCTGTTGGTCGACGCCGGCGAAGGGCTCGTCGAGGATGAGGATGTCCGGCTCACATGCGAGGGTGCGCGCAAGCAGCGTGCGCTGGCGCTGGCCCCCGGACAGGGCGCTGATGGGATCGTTGCGCTTGTCAGCTAGGCCAACGCGTTCGAGCATGTGGTCCGCGATCTTCTTGTCGCTGCGGCTCGGCCACTGCCACCAGAGGAGGTGGGGCGTGCGGCCCATGAGCGCGACGTCAAAGAGCGTGGCGGGGAAGTCCCAATCGATATCCGCATGTTGTGGCATATAGCCCACGGTGCCGTCTATGTCGATCTGCGCGCCGGGAGCGGGTAGTAGGCCCACCGCCGCCTTGATGAGCGTGGACTTACCAGCGCCATTGGCGCCAATGAGCCCCGTCATCGCTCCAGTGCGAAAGGTAATGGCTACATCCTCGAGCACCGGTGTGTACCCGTAGGCGACGGTGAGACCAGCAAGTCTTATCACTTGGTGAGCGCCTCCGCGACGGCGTGAGCGTTGTGCTCAAAGGCGCCCAAGTAGGTGTCATTCGGGGCGTCGGGGCCCAGCGTGTCTGCGAACAGCTCTTCCGGGGAGACCGTGACGATCCAGCCGCGGGCGCCCACGGCCTCCTTGAGGGAGGTCACCGCCTGCGGGTTCGCCAGGTTGTCCTGGAAGATGACGGGGATCTTCTTCTCCGCGATGGTATCGGCGAGCTCCGAGATTTCCGTCGGGGACTTCGCGGCCTCGGAGGTCACGAAGTCCGTCGCATGAATCTCGAAGTCGAAGGTCTTACCGAAGTAGTTGAAGGCGTCGTGGCCGGTGATGAGGACGCGGGGCGTGGCGTTCTTCAGCTCCGCACGCGCCTTGTCCTCGGCGGCCTGAATCTGCTTCTCATAGCCATCCGCGGCCTGGACGTAGGCGGCGGCGTTGTCCTTATCGACCTCGCCGAGCTTGGCGCCCAGCGCGTCGACGACCTGGGTCCACAGCTCCGGGCTGTTCCAGATGTGCGGATCGTAGAGCTTCTCGCCGTCCGCGCTGCGCTCCGGCCAGGGCAGCAGGCCCGCCTGGTCCACCTTGTCGCCGACCGCGATCTGGTTGTCGCCCAGCGACTCGAGTTGGTCGATCATCTGTGCCTCGAGGTGCAGGCCATTCCACACGACGAGGTCCGCGGACTGCATGGCCTCGATGTCTTTCGTCGTGGGTTGGTACGTGTGCGGGTCGCCGCCTGGGCCGACCATCGTGGTGATCTCGGCGTCCGGCGCGATGTTGTGCACGGCGTCAGCGAGGTAGCCCGTCGTAGCAAAAACGGTGAGGTGGTCCTTCGGTTTGTTGGCGCTCGCATCGCTCGAACACGCGCTCAAGGCCAGCGCGGCGGCGCACAGGGTGACGAGCGCAGGAATGCGTTTCACGTGGGTATCTCTCATTTCTCTTAATTTGAAGTAAAGAGTTCAATCTGTTGAACATTGAAAAATGTACATACTCCCTACACTTATTGCAAGTGATTGTGCATTAGATCCCCGTGAGTATGCGAAAAGTGGGGACGCGTCATCGCGTCCCCGCTGCCCTGAACGTGTAGTCCCCGTGCCCAACCCTCGTCCACGTTCCCTCATCCCAGCGCGGCGGTGGTGATATGTGAGCGGTGCGCGGGGGTTGTCTCCCGCTTGTGCTCCTGTGACATGTGCGGCGGACTGCGCAATACGGTGGGAAGACTTGAACTTCCCAGCCTGCTCCGCTACCAGGCTGCCAACAGAATCCTTGGGTTTTCTCGTCCAAGGCCGAGGTGCGCTCGCTGATGTGGGGTGGCGTGGACTACCAACTACGTTTAGACGATTTCAGTGCTCCAGTTCTTCTGCTGAATCTTTGTGTCGAGCTCTCGGTAGGCCTTGGAGACTTCGTCGATCTTCTTTCGCAACGCCGCGACGTCGAGGGTGGAGACGAACTTAATCTCGCTGCGGGAGAACCGGTCTTGGCGCGCGGCGGCGGCCTCGGCGGCATCGGCAAGCAGGCGGCGACGCCGGATGAGTCCGTCGCGGTCCGCGAGCGCCGCGGTGAGGTTGCGCTCGGCGTCGAACGCGGTGGCCGAGTTTGTCGCGTTGATTGCTTTGACCAGCTCGTCGATGCGGTCCACGAGGTGTTCTGCCTCCGTGAGGAGCTCCGCCGGATCCTCGTCTGGGGTATCGCCCTCCTGGACGCGGGCCACGGCGACGATGCGTGAGCGTAGTTCGTCGAGGCGGGCCTGGGCTTCGGCGCGCTCGGCGAGGGCTTCAGCTAACAACATGGTGAGTTCCTTTCGTTTCTCCCTCGCTTGTGGTCTGCGGGGAGCGTATCGTTACGCACGATTATCCAATAAACATGAACGCGAAGAGCGTGTTGAGGATGGTCGCGGTGATCATCGGTACAGAAGTGCGCTTGACCAGGCGAATGGGGTTGACCTTGATGGCGCCGGAGACGATGAGGACCGCGGCGTTGACCGGGGAGACCTGGCGCATGAGGTTGGAGGTGCCCCAAATCGCGGTGAGCATCTGTGGCGCGTGAATGGACGTCTCGGCTGCGAGGCCAGGGACGACCTCGGAGAAAGCGAAGTACGGAGCGGTGCCGGAGCCGGTGAGCGCGGACATCGCGGCGGTCGCGGCGACGAAGATGAGCACGATAATGACGGCGGCGCCGGACGAACCCTTGGTGGCGTTGATGAGCATGTCGATAACGCCCATTTGGGTAATGCCCTCGACGAGGACTGCGGCGGCCACGAGGAGGGCGACGACGCCGGCTGCGCCTTCGCCCATCCCCTTGAAGAAGGACTTAGTGGAGTCCATAGCGGTCTCGATGGAGCGGCCGCGGATAGCCTCGATGATCATCGCAATGAAGAGAGAGACGACGGTGACAGGCAGGATATCAGCCTCGAAGGGGATGACGCCGGTGCGATTGAGAATGGCCGAGATGATGATAAGTAGCAGTGGGAGCAGCGGCAGGATGGCGTAGAAACCCGGCAGTCCGGCGGCGCGCTCGATGGCTTCGCGGGCAGTACGTTCGGATTCGCTCTCCTCGGTGGTTTCTCCGGCGTGTTCTTCCACGTAGTGCTTGCGGTCCGACTTATCGCAGCGGTGTTGCCACCACATGTGGACAAACGCGGTAATAAGCAGGGTGGGCACGGTGGCGCGGGCGACGGAGCCGTAGACGAATTCGGTGACAGACATGTCCGTGAGATCCGCGCCTTGAATGAGGCCAGCCTCGAGCGGTGTCGGGATGATGGTCGAGGAGGTCACGATGATGGCGGCGACGGTGAGCGGCGTGAGCCCTGCGGCGATGAGCGCCGGCAGAAGTGTCGCGACGAGGAGCAGGGAGAGCGCTGCGGCGGACGGGATGACGAGCGAGAGCAGCGAGCCGATGACGAAGCCGACGGGCACCAGCCAATAGGAGCCATTAAAGCGCTTGAGCGGCGAGGAAAGCATGACGACGGTCTTCGCGTCCGCGCCGATGTGACGCATGTAAGACACGAAGCCGAAGAGCACCATAATCGCCATGCCGATGCCGCTGAAACGAGCTTTGAACAGGGCGTCGACGACGAGGAGCTGGTCGTAGAACGCATTGCCGGTGGCTTCGATTTCGGTGGTGCGCATGTCCGCGCGGCCGGTGAGTGCGGCGAGCATGAGGAGGACGACGCCTACTCCGAAGATGGCGGCGGCCGCATGAACTTTTTTATAGATGAGCCACACTACGGCCGCGATGGCCGCGAGGGAAATGATGAGATAGAGCACGGTAAGTCAATTCCTTCACTGGTACGAAGAGCTGCCGCCTGGCATGCGCTGCTGGCGGTGGGGCTCCGAGGAGCGATAGAGGGCTAACCGCGGTTGTTATAACCTTTCCTGGTTAGGTTATCACCCCATGTGGACCAGTCGCACCTCGTGGGGTGCATTATTCTGGGCCGTATGCAGATTAACGTTGACGACGTCCTTGACCGCGCGCGCGTGGTTGCCCTTCCGCTGGCCGTAAAATTCCGCGGCGTGACCACCCGCGAGGCTCTCCTCATCGAGGGGCCCGCCGGCTGGGGCGAGTTTGCGCCCTTCCTCGAATACGGCCCCGAAGAGTCCGCGCACTGGCTGGCCGCTGGCCTCGAGGCCGCGTACGAGGGCTTCCCTTCGCCCGTCCGCTCCGAGGTCGAGGTCAACGGAACCATTCCGGCCGTGCCGGCGGAGATGGTGCCCGAGGTCATGCAGCGCTACCCGGGCTGCCGCACCTTCAAGATCAAGGTTGCCGAGCCGGGCCAGACGCTCGCGGACGACGTCGCGCGCGTTCAGGCCGTGCGCGAGGCAGTCCAAGACATGGGCCGCGTTCCCGTCCTGCGCGTGGACGCCAACGGCGGCTGGAGCGTCGACGAAGCCATCGAGGCCGCCAAGGCGCTCATGCCGCTTGACTACATGGAGCAGCCCTGCCGCACCGCCGAGGAACTCGCCGAGGTCCGCTCGCGCCTCATGCGCTCCGGGCTTTTTGTGCGCGTTGCTGCCGATGAATCCATTCGCAAGGTCGCAGACCCCTACCGCGTTGCCGAACTTCAGGCTGCCGATGTCGCCGTGGTCAAGGCCGCTCCCCTCGGCGGGGTCAAGCGACTGTTGCAGATCGCCCACGACTTGCGTGCGCGCCATATGGATATCACGGTGGCCTCGGCGCTCGACACGTCGGTGGGAATCTCCATGGGCCTCGCCGCCGTGGCCGCGCTCCCCAAGATCCTCGACGATGAAGACATCGACGTTACCCCGGCCGCCGCGGGCCTGGCCACCGGCTCGCTCTTTATCGAGGACGTCTGTCCGCCGCGCGAGCTCGTGGATGGCTTCCTGCGCGTGGAGCACCCCGCGCCGTCGGAGGACCGCCTCACCGCGTTGGCCGCCTCTGCCGAGCGTCGCGACTGGTGGTTCAACCGTGTGCGCGAGAGCTGGCAGTATCTCTAGAAGTTTGTGCCAAAGCTCATGCCTTTGTGGAACTGCCAGGCCGGGCTCTTCAACGTCCCCGGGACCGGCGAGTGCGGGCGCAGTGTTGTGCGGTGTGCAACGGTCTCGTTGGTAACGTCGCGCACTAACTCGAAGTGATAGTTCGTGCATGTATCGGTGAATTTCAGAGGTGCCCAGCCGAGCTGCACGGCCTGAATGGATTTCCACAGGCCGATATAAAAGGTGTCATTGTTGTTGTGCGGCAAGTGATAATGCAGCGAATCCCAGTCGATGACGACGCGGGCTGCGGGGAAGGCGAGGTCCCAGTAATAGGCCTCGAGCTTGAAATTGGGCA
>NHCFJ05603__coassemble_538_pt1 | contig 87132 bp, 71 predicted proteins | sample NHCFJ05603__metabat2_low_PE_001 | metagenome-assembled genome bin NHCFJ05603 | reverse complement strand
TCACGAATTCATCCCCACACCGCTCTATCGTGAGTGTGGCGGGGATGCTGCGTTTCAGGCGTGCTACCCCACCGACACATCGACGGTGTAGGCACGCAGCTTGCCCAGCGGCAGGCCTGCGTCGCTGGGCCACCACGACTGCGTGGGGTCGTACGTGAGGTTCACGTGTTGATCCTTATATCCAGACCACTCGCCGCGGTCGTCTAAGCTCACCATCTCTTCGTTGGGGCGTGTCTTTATCGCTCCTCGGTCACCGCTCGACTTGCCCGTCAACGACTGCGGGCTATCGAGAACCATCACCCAGAACGTCAAGTCCGGGGACTCACCATTCGGCGTCGGCTGCCCCTTCATGAGTTCCCGCGCCGTCATCTGCTTAATGGTGCCGCTGAGCACGTTCTCACCTTGGGGCTGGCTTTCCTGCGCAGTAGCAGTATTCGCTGCTGTCTGGGCCGGGCCTGCCGATGCCGTCCCAAGCCCCGCGTTGCTCAGTACCGAGCGGTCCGATACGTCGACGAAATTCGCGGCAGTGACCCCCGACTCGCTCGGATTCTGGATCTCGACTTTCTCGGCAGTTTTCACAAGACGGGAACCCTGCATGCCGAACTTCGTCGCATAGGATTCCGGACGCAGCGAGTGCCATTCGATTTGATACATTCCACCGTTGCCTACCGAGAGGTCATAGCGTCCACCGCCCACGCCGGCAGCACCCCTGAGGAGGACGTCTTCGGAGACCACCGGATTCGCCGGATTGGCCGCACCGTTGATGGCAACGACGGGGCCGACGTCGTAGTTGCAATCGCACAGGAGCAGCTCCGGCGAGTTGTCCCCCGTGATGTCAGCGAGCGCATACTGGTAGCTTCCGCTCGCTCGTGAAGTCCGCAGGCTGTAGTCGTAGTTGAAGTTCACCGAGCGTGGATTATCAAGGATGCGCCCGTACGTCTCGGCGAGAGAACCGTCACCGGACGGCGCTGGCTGCGCGTCGTGTGCCACGCCCTCGCTGGGGTCGGCGGCGGACGCCGAAGGAGCGCCGTCGCCGGGCTGTTCCGACGGCCGCACCGTGATGGTGCTCGTGCGCGGCTGGGAGGAACCGCCCTCGCTGCACGCCCCGACGGTGAAAGCTACGGCTATCAGCGCTGCAGCCGACAGCATGCGCGAGGAACAACGGAAGGATAAAAGAGAACGTCGAGCCATGTCGAGGCACCTTTCCGCGCAGTGCGCGCAAATGAGGAGATAGGAAGAGAAAGACTCTCTTATCCTATCCCCTCGTAGAAGACGCAGACTCGAAACTAGTCGGTCGGGCGCAGGTGAATGACGTCACCGGCTGAGTAGTATTCGCCGCCGACGTTGATACGGCCGTCCTCCGCAACACCTTCCACGATACCGGTGACATCCCCGGTCGGGGCTTCGAGGCGGACATTGAGTCCAATCGACGAGCAGACCTTGCGGTAGTCATCCATGAGCTGCGGATCCTGGTTCTCCCATTGCTCGATACGGTGGCGCAGCGCCTTGAGGATTGCGATGGCCACCCCGGTGCGGTCATCCTCGCGGCCAGCGAGCACGAGCGAGGTAGCCGTGGGAACCGGCAGCTCCTCTTCTGCAATGGAGACGTTAATGCCCATGCCGAGCACGACGCGTGCGGACGGCGCCTTGCCGCCCTGCGTCTTCGGCGCCACCTCAGCCTTGTTGATTTCGGCCTTATTGACCTCAGCCTTATTGATCTCTGCCTTATTGACTTCAGTCTTCGGCGCGACCTCGGCCTTGGACACCTCAAGCTTGGAGGCTTCCGTCTTCGGGGCAATTTCGGCCTTATTAATTTCTGCCTTATTGACCTCAGCCTTATTAATCTCTGCCTTGTTCATTTCGCCGGACTTGAATGTGCCCGACTTGAAGGCCTTGCCCACGGGACCGGCTTCGGCGAGGATGCCACAGAGCTTCTTGCCGTCGAGCAACACGTCGTTGGGCCACTTGAGGACCGTGCCGGGGATCGCGTCGGTGACGGCCAAACCGGCGGCGAGAGGCAAGGTGCCCAGATGATCGAGGGACTCAGGAAGCAGGAGAACAGAGAAGGTCACCTGCGAGCCCTTCGGCGCGGTCCACACGCGGCCCAGGCGGCCCTTGCCGGCGGTCTGCAGATCGGCGAGGCGAACGGTGCCATCAGTGACGTCGGTGGCCTGCATCAGATCGGTATTCGTCGAACCGGTTTCCTCGACGTAGTCGATAACGGCATAGTCTTCAGCGAGTTCGGTGCGAATGCGCTCCATGTCATAAGTGCTCATAGCTTTTCACGTTACCCGCGTCAGTCCATGCGGACAGAACGAGCCACCGGCGAATCGCTGGGCGAATCTCTGGTCGCATGCGCTGGTCGCGACGACCTTCCTTCGAGTGTCGCCCCGCCGCCCTACGCAGCCAGTTCAGGCGCTCCCCGCCCTCGTGCATGAGGGGTATGCGCGTTACCCCCATTGAGCGTGAAAAACCACAAAAGCGGCCGCGGGCGCTGTGGGTGTTTTACCTTTGAGACAACTGTTGTTTCTGAAAGGTGAAATCTCCATGAAGAAGACTATCCTCGCGACCACTGCGGCACTCGCTCTGGTGCTCACGGGCTGCTCGAACTCGTCCGATGACAGCTCCCAGGCAGCACAAGAGGGCACGGGCGAAGGCGGCCGCGGCCCCATCACCTTCGCGATGGGCAAGAACGATACTGACAAGATCCAACCCATCATCGAAGCGTGGAACAAGGAGCACCCGGACGAGAAGGTCACCCTCGCCGAGCTTGCTGGTGAGGCCGACGCACAGCGCGAGACCCTCGTTCAGTCCTTGCAGGCTGGCAACTCCGATTATGACGTCATGGCACTCGACGTCGTGTGGACTGCAGACTTTGCCGCTAACCAGTGGCTGGCACCGCTCACGGGCGACCTCGAGGTCGACACCGCAGAACTGCTGCCGGCCACCGTCGAGTCCGCGACGTACAACGACACCCTCTACGCACTGCCGCAGAACACCAACGGCCAGCTGCTTTTCCGCAACGCGGAGCTCGCCCCAACCGAGGTCAACAAGTTCGACGACTTCAAGTCCGCGTGTGAGGCACTCAAGGAAGGCACCAACTGCCTGACCACGCAGCTCAAGCAGTACGAGGGCCTCACCGTCAATACCGCCGGCTTCATGGAAGGCTGGGGCGGCAGCGTCCTCAAGGACGACGGCTCCGTCAACGTGGACTCCACCGAGTCCAAGGAGGGTCTCCAAGCCATGGTCGACGCCTACAAGGACGGCGTCATCTCCAAGGACTCCACCGCTGCCACGGAGGAGGAGACCAACCTCGCATTTACCGAGGGTAAGACCGCCTTCGCCATCAACTGGCCGTACATGTACACCAACGCCGTCGATGCTGACGTCAAGGTTGAGGTCTCCCCGCTCGTGGGCAAGGACGGCGTGGGCGTGTCCACGTTGGGTGGCTACAACAACGGCATCAACATCAACTCTGAGCACAAGCAGACTGCACTGGACTTCATGAAGTTCATCGTCAACGAGGACAACCAGAAGTCCTTCGCTGAGGCTTCCTTCCCGCCGGTCCTCTCGTCCATCTACGACGATGAGGAACTGATCAAGCAGTTCCCGTACCTGCCAGCGCTCAAGGAGTCCCTCGAGAACGCCGCGCCGCGTCCGGTCTCCCCGTTCTACACCGCCATCTCTAAGGCCGTGCAGGATAACGCCTACGCAGCCCTGACCTCCGGTACCTCCGTCGACGACGCCACCGCCGACATGAAGGCTGCCATCGAGCAGGCACAGCAGGGCTAATTCACTGCCCTCGCAGACGCCTCGCCGCCCCGTCGTGGGGCGGCATTCGCGTTTTCCACACGCTTTCCTCGTCCCTACGGTCCGCAATTCGCTGAAGTCACACTTTCACGCGATAGGATGAAGCGTCACAAGGATGCCGCATTGCCCCGGCGCACGGAGCGCGTCATCATCACTCAAGCTAGAAAGGCCCACCGCTGTGGCAATTTCCACGCCCCAAGCCTTAAAACGCAAGACCTACGGCCAGGCCGCCGGGCTCATTGCGCCGGCACTTATCGTGCTGGCCATCGTCATCGGCTACCCCATCGTGCGCGCCATCATGCTCTCCTTCCAGGGCAACCGGCGCCTCGACCCCTCCACCGGCGTCTTCGTCGAAGGACAGTTTGCGGGTCTCGAGAACTACCTCTACTGGATCAACAACCGATGCATGTCCGGCACGGGCGTGGTGAGCGCCTGCCCGCCGGGGGTTATCGCCACGGACTTCTGGCCCGCCGTGCGCATCACGATCTTCTTCGCCGTCGTCACGGTGCTGCTCGAGACCATCCTCGGCATGATCATGGCCCTCATTATGAACGGCGAGTACAAGGGCCGTGGCCTCGTGCGTGCGGCCGTGCTCGTGCCGTGGGCCATTCCTACGGCCGTGACGGCGAAGCTCTGGCAGTTCATGTTCGCCCCGCAGGGCATCGTCAACTCCCTGCTGGGCACGCACGTCGCGTGGACGACGGACCCCTTCTATGCGCGCTTGGCCGTCATCATCGCGGACGTGTGGAAGACTGCGCCATTTATGGCGCTGCTCATCCTCGCCGGTCTGCAGATGATCCCCCGGGACGTCTACGAAGCAGCCCGCGTCGACGGCGCCACCGCGTGGCAGCGCTTCACCAAGATCACGCTGCCGCTGGTGAAACCGGCGCTCATGGTGGCCATCCTCTTCCGTACGCTCGACGCACTGCGCATGTACGACCTGCCCGTCATTATGATTTCCAGCTCCTCAAACTCGCCCACCGCGACGGTGTCGCAGCTCGTGGTCGAGGACATGCGCCAGGGCAACTTCAATTCGGCCTCGGCGCTGTCCACGCTCATCTTCCTGCTCATCTTCGCCGTCGCCTTCATCCTCATCCGCTTCCTGGGCGCTGATCTGGGCGGCACAGCGGAAAAGCGCGCGCAACGCCGCCAGGAGAAAGCAGCGAAGAAAGCTCAGAACAACCAGGAGGTAGCAGCATGACGGGCAACAAACTGTGGAGCACCGTCGGCCACTACGCCGGCATCCTCTTCATCATGTTCTGGGGTCTTGCGCCCTTCTACTGGATGGTCGTCACGGCCTTGCGCGACCGCGCCCACACGTTCGACACAACTCCGTGGCCCACACACGTCACGCTCGACAACTTCAAGGACGCGCTCGCCACCGACAAGGGCAATGACTTCTTGGGCGCCATCGGCAACTCCTTGCTTATTTCGCTCGCGACGACCGCCGTCGCCGTGGCGGTGGGTGTGTTTACGGCCTACGCCCTCGCGCGCCTCGACTTCCCCGGCAAGGGCTTTGTCACGGGCATCATCCTCGCGGCCTCCATGTTCCCGGGCATCGCGCTCGTCACGCCGCTCTTCCAGCTCTTTGGCAACCTCACGTGGATCGGCACCTACCAGGCGATGATCATCCCGAATATCTCCTTCGCCTTGCCGCTCACGGTCTACACGCTGCTCAGCTTCTTCCGGCAGCTGCCGTGGGAGCTCGAGGAGGCTGCCCGCGTCGACGGTGCGACAAAGGGCCAGGCCTTCCGCCTCGTCCTCCTGCCCCTCGCCGCACCGGCGCTTTTTACCACCGCGATTATCGCGTTTATCACGACGTGGAACGAGTTCATGCTCGCCAAGCAACTGTCCACCACGGACACGGAGCCGGTGACCGTCGCCATCGCGCGCTTTAGCGGCCCCTCTGCCTTCGAGTACCCTTACGCGGCGACGATGGCCGCGGGCGCACTCGTGACGGTGCCACTCATTATTATGGTGTTAGTTTTCCAGCACCGTATCGTGGCGGGGCTTACCGCCGGAGGAGTGAAAGCCTAGATGAGAACGAGTCACACAGCGCTTACCGTCGGCACCTTCGTCGCCGCTGCGCTCGCCGTGACTGCGTGCAGCAGCGGCGAGGAATCCACGGAGACGTCGGCGCCCGCCTCCCCCGCGCCGAGCGTGCACAGCAGCGCCGCGTCCCCAACGAGTATGGCCTCGCCTACCGATGCCCCCGCTGCGGCCTCAGTCCCCGCCGAGGCCTCGGCCCCGGCCGACGGTGAGAATGAGGGGGCATCGGAAAGCCCAGCCCCTGCGGCACCGTTGACGAATCCGCAGGGCGCGGAGGCCACCGCCGAGGGCGCCCCGGCCCCGCAGATCCTCAGCCCCGCGGAGCTAAAGGGCAAGGACATCGAGCTGGCCTCCGGGGAATACCTCGTCATTACGGGCGCAGAGGGTCTCGACGCGACGATCGCTGATCCTGCCGTTGCCGTCTTCAGTCCGGCCTACGAGCAAGACGGCACCCAGTTCAACGCCGGCGTCGGCGGACTCACCGCAGGCACCACCGAGGTACGGCTCTCTGACGGCACGATCTTTAGCGTGACGGTGCGCTAATGCGCCGCGCGCTTCTGTGGGACTCGGCGCTGGGCTTCGTCGGCTTCTTCGCAGCCCTGGCCCTTCTGCAGGCCATCCTCAATCTCTTCCAACCCTCCCCTGCCCTGTGGCCCGGCCTCCTAGCCGGAGTCCTCATGGCGCTCGAGTGGGCGCTGTGGCGGGCCAAACGAAAGGATCTTCAATGAGCTGGTTCCACAACGCCGTTTTCTACCAAGCCCTCCTCCACGCCTTCAACGACTCTAACGGGGACGGCATGGGCGACCTGCGCGGAGTGACGGAAAAGCTCGACTACCTGGAATGGCTGGGCGTGGATTGCCTCTGGCTGCCGCCCATGTTCGACTCGCCCATGCGCGATGACGGCTACGACATCGCTGACTACCGCTCCATTAACCCGCGCTACGGCACGATGGCCGATTTCGAGGAGCTCCTCAAGCAGGCGCACGCGCGCGGGATTCGCGTCATCACGGACTTGGCGCTCAACCACACCTCGGACCAGCACTATTGGTACCAGGAGTCCCGTCGCGATCCCACCGGCCCCTACGGGGACTACTACGTGTGGGGCGACGACCCCACGCGGTACCCAGAGATCCGCATTATCTTCACCGACCATGAAATCTCCAACTGGGCGTGGGACGAGGAGCGCGGGCAGTACTACTTCCACCGCTTCTACTCGCATCAGCCCGATCTCAACTACGACTGCCCGGCGGTGCAAACCGAGATCTTCGACATCGTGCGATTTTGGATGGACAAGGGACTCGACGGCTTCCGCCTCGACGCCATCCCCTACCTCTTCGAGCGCGACGGCCAAGGCGGCGAGTCCCTGCCCGAGACTTTTGCGTTCCTCGAGCGGCTGCGCGCGATGGTCGACGCGGAGTATCCCGAGGCCATGATGATCGCCGAGGCCAACCAGCCGCCGCGCGAGACCATGGGGTACTTCGGCAGCGGCAACCGCGTCCACATGGTCTTCAACTTCCCTGTGATGCCGAAGATTTTCGAGGCCGTCGCCACCGGCAGCGCCGAGCCCCTCTACAACATCCTCGACGAACTGCCGCCGCTCCCCGCCGGTTGCCAGTGGGGCACGTTCCTGCGCAATCACGACGAGCTCACCCTCGAGATGGCGAGCCCCGCGGCGCGCACCCGGATGTACGACGCCTATGCCAAGGACCCGCGCGCCAAGGCGAACGTGGGCATCGCACGCCGTCTCGCCCCGCTCATGGAAGGCGATCGCCGCAAGATTGAGCTCCTCTTCTCGCTGCTTATGACGCTGCCGGGCGCGCCTTTTATCTACTACGGGGACGAGATCGGCATGGGTGACGACGTCTCCCTTCCGGATCGCTATGCCGTCCGCACGCCCATGCAGTGGGAACCAGGCCCCGGCGCGGGCTTTTCTACCGGCAAGCCCATGTGGCCCATCGTCGGCGGCGAGGGTACTTCCGTCGCCGAGCAACAGCTTGACGATGCCTCCGTGCTCATGACCGTCCGAGGGCTCATCGCCCAGCGCAAGGCGCACCCAGAGCTCGGCACGGCGCCCTATGAGGCGGTCGAGACTGGCGTCGACGGCGTGTTCGGCTTCCAACGCGGCGATCTGCTCTGCCTCCACAACTTCACCGACGCGGACGTCGACCTGGGCCCGGTGGAATTGGGGCCATATGGCTACGCGTGGGTGCCGATCGAAGAAATTGGGGACGGAACCGTATAGGCGCCCAGCCGTCACATCCTCGTCCTCGATTATTGCGCCCCTCATCCGTTAGCTATCCTTCGCGACTGCTCGCGCACCATGCTGGCATGAATATATAATGCCAAGTCTGCGCGTTTTCGGAGACGATCACCGCGGCTCACGGTAACGTAGAACGCTTCGAATGGCCGGTTCCGGGCTTGTGAGCGGCGAGAAACGGGTCTACTTTATCACCAAGACGGATTTATGTGACTCCCCCCTCAGGCTTAAGTGAACTAGAGGTTAACTCCAGTTGTGCTGCGATTTAACACGGGTTCCCATAAGGTCAAACGCTCACACATTAGGACTAATACTGCAGGTCAAACCAACTTTTAACTGCACACAGTCCAGCGGTCTAAGCTTCAAGCTGTACATACTCGTCGCGTATTTCCTGCGCTTCACCCCTGCATCGAACCGGGAAGCCGCAACAGAGCCATCCCGCCGTACAAGAAAGAGAACTCCGCCGTGACAGCGACTCTGCTTATTCTCGCCATCGTGGTCATCACCGCGTTGGCTTTCGACTTCACCAACGGTTTCCACGATACGGCCAACGCTATGGCAACCTCGATTGCCACCGGTGCCCTCAAGCCGCTCACGGCAGTTGCCATCTCCGCCGCCCTCAACCTCGTGGGCGCATTCCTGTCCGTCAATGTCGCGGCGACCGTCGCCAAGGGCATCGTCAACCTTGACTCCTACAACCTCTCGAGCGCCACGGACGGCGAGAACCTTCTCATCGTCGTCTTCACCGGCCTCATCGGCGGCATCTTCTGGAACCTGTTCACCTGGCTCCTCGGCCTGCCGTCCTCCTCCTCCCACGCTCTGTTCGGCGGCCTCATCGGCGCGGCCTTCGCCGCCATGGGCTCTGGCGGCGTCGCATGGTCGTCCATCCTGGGCAAGATCATTGTCCCGGCCCTCGCCTCGCCGGTGATCGCAGCCCTCGTGGCCGCCACCGCAACGGCCCTCGTCTACTGGGTCACCAACACCATCCCGGACAAGACGAAGAACGAGCACTTCCGCCACGGCCAGATTGTCACCGCCTGCCTCGTCTCCCTCGCACACGGTGCCGGTGACGCACAGAAGACCATGGGCGTTATTTTCCTCGCACTCGTCGCTGCTGGCGAGGCCGTCTCCGACCAGCGCATCCCGACCTGGGTCATCGTTGCCTGTGCCGTCGCCATCGCGGCCGGCACCCTCTCCGGCGGCTGGCGCGTCATCCGCACCCTGGGCAAGGGCCTCGTTGAGATTGAGTCCCCGCAGGGCATGGCCGCTGAGGCCACCTCCGCCGCCATCATCCTCACCTCCGCCGCTGGCGGTATGGCGCTGTCCACGACGCACGTGTCCACCGGTTCCATCATGGGTACCGGCCTCGGCAAGAAGGGCGCCGAGGTCCGCTGGGGCGTGGCCATGCGCATGGTATCCGCCTGGCTGATTACCATCCCGTGCGCCGCCGCCGTCGGCTTCACTTCTTGGTGGGTCGCAACGGGCGTCTCTGCGGCTACGACCACCACCGTGGGCGTCATCGTCGACTTCGTCATCCTCATCGCCATGGCGGTCATCATGGTCATCCGTGCCCGCATGAACCCGGTCGACGCCAGCAACGTCAACGACGAGTGGGACGCGGACGCCGAGTCCGTCGACTCCTCTCTGGAGCCCAAGACCCCCACTGCCGTCGCCAACGAAGGCGCTGTGACCACTGCAGCCGCAGCCTCCACCATCAACGACCCGGCCTCCCACGCTCCGCAGGCCAAGAACCTGTAAGCACTGTTAAGAAGGTAACCAGCTCATGACTGCCGCATCTATCGCCATCGCCATCCTCCGCGTCGCCGGGCTCGCGCTCACCTTCGGCGCCGGCATTCCCCTCCTCTTCGCCCTGGGCATGCGCTGCATGACCGGCGACCCTATCCGCAACGACCAGGGCGTCATCGTCGGTGACACCGAGGCCTCCACGCAGATGAAGGTACTCGGCTGGACCGTCTACGCGTTCCTCGCCGCCGTCATCGTCGTGGCCATCCTGTGGATCTCCAAGGGCACGCTGGAGCACTACTTCGGCTGGGAGCTCTTCGGAAACCTCGGAGCTTCTCACTAGCCCCCTTCAACGACACGCCGCGTGCATATTTATGTGCATGCGGCGTGTCGCCTTTTTCACCACCTCACCCGCACACAATCCTTACTAGGTGAACAGCAGGTAAACATAGCATTAATGGGAACTTTGGCCAAACATAGGTCAACATGTATAGTGGGGACATACCAACGAAGTGTCGCCCGAGCGATAACGCTCGGACGTTCTTCCTCTAGAGAGGGATGCACACATTCCCGATGATCTACAAAGGAGGTTCGACAATGAATACGATCACCACCCTGCTGGACACGTTGTCCTCAGCCTTCGGCGGCTCCACGGCCACTGGTCTTGATCTCATTCAGGAGAGCCCAACCACCGCCCGCGTCGCCGAGCACCTGCTCGAGCACGACCTAGTCCCGGCCACCCCGACTGAGATTATTTCCACATTCGAGTCTGTCACTGGCCGCGCTCCCCGCACCGAAGAGCTCGCAGTGACCGAAGGCTTTCTGTCCAGCTTCGGCTGGGCTGCATAAACGCCCTACCCTCTGCGACCCCGCACGACCTTTCCAAGGTCCACGGGGTCGCTTTTTATATGGGTCCAGCGGGCCCACCACCCAGCCCCCGCACCACGCCACTCGACCAGTCCAAAGAAATTTTTGAGGACTTCCTCACTTTTGAGCTGCGAAAACTAGTTTCGTGATACAAATCACCGGCCCGGCAGTGTGGAAAACCGCCGGTCGTGCCGGTACGATTTCCAAACATGACTATTTCCTCACATTTGACGGAACTCGAAACCACGGCAGATACCACGGCCGCGAAGATTGCTGAGCTCAAGCGTCGCCGCGAGGCCGCCCAGGCACCCATGGGCGAGAAGGCGCACGAGAAGGTACACGCCGCCGGGCGCCTCACCGCGCGCGAGCGCCTCGACTACCTCCTCGATGAAGGCTCCTTCGTCGAGACCGACATGCTCGCCGTGCACCGCACGACAGACTTCGGCATGGGCGCCAAGAAGCCCGTGACGGACGGCATTGTCACCGGCTGGGGCACCATCGACGGCCGCGAGGTGTGCATCTTCAGCCAGGACGGCACCGTCTTCGGCGGCGCACTCGGCGAGGTCTACGGCGAAAAGATGGTGAAGATTCAGGAACTCGCCGTCACCACCGGCCGCCCGCTCATCGGCCTCTACGAGGGCGCGGGCGCGCGCATCCAAGACGGCGCGGTTTCCCTCGACTGGATTGCCGCGACCTTCTACCAGAACATCAAGGCCTCCGGCGTCGTCCCGCAGATCTCTGTCATCATGGGTGCCTGCGCCGGCGGCAACGCCTACTCGCCGGCGCTCACCGACTTCGTCGTCATGGTCGACGAAAAGTCCAAGATGTTCGTCACCGGCCCGGACGTCATCACGACTGTTACCGGCGAGAAGGTCACGCAGGAAGAGCTCGGCGGCGCCAAGGTCCACATGAAGGAGGCCGGAAACTCGCACTACACGGCCTCCTCAGACGAGGACGCACTCGACTGGGTCCACGACCTCGTGAGCTATCTGCCGTCCAATAACCGCGAGCTCGCTCCCGTCGAGTCCTACGAAGAGCTCGATGAGATCACCGCGGACGACCTCGTTCTCGACGAGATTATCCCGGACTCCCCCACCCAGCCCTACGACGTCCGCGAGGTCATCAAGGCACTCACGGATGACGGTGAGTACCTGGAAATCCAGGCAGAGCGCGCCGAAAACGTCGTTGTCGCCTTCGGTCGCATCGAAGGCAAGACCGTCGGCTTCGTTGCTAACCAGCCCATGGTTTACGCCGGCTGCCTCGACATCGACTCCTCGGAGAAGGCCGCACGTTTCATCCGCATGTGCGACAGCTTCAACATCCCGATCATCCTCCTCGTCGATGTCCCGGGCTTCCTGCCGGGCTCGGACCAGGAGCACAACGGCATCCTGCGTCGCGGCGCGAAGCTGCTCTACGCCTACGGCGAAGCCACCGTCCCGAAGATCACCGTCACCATGCGCAAGGCCTACGGCGGCGCGTACTGCGTCATGGGTTCCAAGGGTCTGGGCGCCGACGTCAACCTGGCATGGCCGACCGCACAGATCGCCGTCATGGGTGCCCCCGGCGCTGTGGGCTTCATCTACCGCAAGGAGCTCAAGCAGGCTCGCGAGAAGGGCCTCGACGTCGCCGAGCTCGCCAAGTCCTTCGAGCGAGAGTACGAAGACCACATGCTCAACCCGTACAAGGCGGCCGAGCGTGGCCTCATCGACGCGGTCATCCTGCCGTCGGAGACCCGCTCCACCATCGCGAAGAACCTGCGCCTCTACGCGGACAAGAACGTCGCCCGCCCGGCCCGCAAGCACGGAAATATCCCGCTGTAAATCACACGGAGCAACAACCGGCAGGACCACACCAGCGCGCACCGCTTGGCAGCGCTGATGCGACCCCTGCCGATTCCGGCTTGTAAACTAAGGCGTTATGACTGATCTGAAAACCACTGCAGGCAAGATTGAGGACCTCGGTAGTAAGATTGCCGAGTCCCGCTCGCCACTCGGCGCGAATGCCGGTACCCCGGCGGCCCGCGCGCGGCTGGATGCCCTCATGGACGACGGATCCTTCGTGGAAACGGACGCCCTCGCCCGTCACCGCTCCAAGGATTTCGGCCGCGAGCACGACCGTCCCTACACGGACGGCGTCATCACCGGCTACGGCACGATTAATGGCCGCAAGGTCTGCGTCTACTCGCAGGACGCCACCGTCTTTGACGGCACAATGGGCGAGGTCTACGGCGAAAAGATCATCAAGCTCTACGACCTAGCGCTCAAGACCGGCGTGCCCATGGTCTCCATCGTCGAGGCGGGCGCCCCGCGCGCCCAGGAGGGCATCGTCACGCTCGCCATGCAGGCGCGCATCCTCGAGCGCGTCACCCGCGCCTCGGGGCTTATCCCGCAGGTTGCCATCCAGGTCGGCGAGCTCGCCCCGCTGGCTACGCTCGCCCCGGTCATGGCAGACATCGTGATCGGCGAAGGCGGCCACCTTCACGCCGCGAATGCGGACGAGGCCATCGCCGCCGCCCGCACCGTGCTGAGCTACCTGCCCTCCAATAACCGGGCGGAGGCCCCGCGCACGGACGCCGCCCTCCAGGCTGGCTCCATCGCGGAGAACATCTCGGAGTCCGACCGCGCGCTCAACGCGGCCATCGCGGACAACGGCTCCTTCGAGATGAGCGCCATCGTCGACGCCCTCTTCGATGACGTCCTCGAGCTCCAGGCAGACGTGCGCGGCATCTCCACCGCATTCGCCCGGCTCGAGGGCCGCACCGTCGGCCTTATCGCGACGGCCGGCGGCTTCGACGAGGCCGCTGCAGAGAAAGCCGCCCGCTTCATCCGCCTGTGCGACGCGTTCAACACGCCGATTATCGAGCTCGTCGACACCCCGGAGCTCACCGCGCAGCCAGCACGTCTGTCCAAGCTCGTCCACGCCTACGCCGCGGCAACGGTGGGCAAGCTGACGGTCGTCCTGCACCGCGCGTACGGCTCCGGCTACGTCGTCATGGGTTCCAAGGATCTCGGCGCGGACCTCGCCTACGCATGGCCCACCGCGGAGATCGCAGTCGCTGACGCCACGACGCTGGCCAGCACCCTGGGCGTCGAGGAAACCGAAGCCGCGGAGTTCCTCACCCCGTACCAGGCCGCCGAGCGCGGCCTTGTCGACGCCGTCATCGAGCCGGCCGCCACCCGCGGCTACCTCATCGAGGGCCTGCGTCTCCTCGAGCGCAAGATCGTCTCAACCCCCGCCAAGAAGCACAGCAATATCGTTCTTTAGCAACTACCCAAGGAGGCAGCTATGAACGCTCCCGTCATTCAGGTCCTGCGGGGCAACCCCAGCGACGACGAGGTCGCGGCTCTCACCGCCGTCCTCACGCAGCTCGACGCGGACGCCCGCGCCAAGGCCGCGCAAACGAAGCAGACGCGTGATCTGTGGACCGAGCCGGGCCACCGGTTCAACCCGTCCGCGTTCCGCAACGTGCGCTACTACTAAAGCATGCGTATCATTCTCGCTTCTCAGTCCCCGTCCCGCGCAGCCATCTTGCGCGGTGCCGGGGTCGAGCCCGTTTTACGCCCGGCAGACGTCGACGAGCGTGCCGTTGAGGCGGAGCTTGCCGATGCCGCCCCCACCGAGGTCGTCGCAGCCCTCGCTGCGGCCAAGGCCGAGGCCATCGCGCCTGAGTTCCCGGACGACGTCGTCATCGGCGGCGACTCCATGTTGCTCCTCGACGGGCAGCTCCAAGGCAAGCCGCACACCGAAAAGCGCACTGTCGAGCGCTGGCGCGCCCAAGCGGGCAAATCCGCCCAGCTGCTCACCGGACACTGCATCCTGCTCGGCGACAAACGCTACGTGGAGACCTCCACGACGACGGTGCACTTCGCGCAGGCCTCTGAGGCCGATATCGTGGCCTACGCGGCCTCGGGCGAGCCGCTCCAGTGCGCGGGCGCGTTCACGCTCGAGGCCCTCGGCGGCTGGTTCATCGACGCCATCGAGGGCGACCCCTCCTCCGTCATCGGCCTGTCCCTGCCCGTCGTGCGCCGCGCGCTCTACGAGTTTGGGGTGAACGCCTCGGAATTCTGGAATCTGCCCCGCAATTAGCCACGCGACTCCCTACCTCCTGCGTAGAGTGGCGACCATGGAAATGAAAGACATGCTTGCCCCGGATCCCATCCTGCTGCCGGAAGACCCCGGCCACGACGTTACCGACCTTACGCAGGGCGCCGTCGAGCACCCCGACTCCCCGCTCGTGTGGGCGCTGCTCGCCGAAAAGGAGCTCGCCCGCGTCCGCGAGGACGAGGCCCTGCCCACCGCCTACATCACGGCCTACGCGTTGGCGCGCACGGGCTACCACCGCAGCCTCGACCGTCTGCGTGGCAATGGCTGGAAGGGCTGGGGTCCAGTCCCCTTCGCCCACGTGCCTAACCAGGGCGTCCTACGCTCGTGGGCTGCGCTCGCCCACGCCGCCCAAGCCATCGGCGAGACAGACGAGTACGACCGTCTGCGCCAGATGCTCTCCGACGCGGACCCGGACTGCGTGGCGCAGCTACTCGACTAAGGCGCGCTCCACGCGCGACAGAAAGAGGCCCCTATGTGGCCTGAGGGATACCTCGAGCAATTCGGAAACCGCCTCGACGATTTTCTCGCGGAGGCCGTTCCCACCACGCTCGCCGCGCTCACACCTACGCAACGGGAGCACGTCACGACAGGTGCCGGGGATTTCCCGTTCGACATCCTGCAGGCGTTTCTCCACTCGGAACTCAGCTATGAGGACACGGTGTCCCGCATCGTGTCCATCACCGGCACGTGGACGAACGCCCCCTCCGGAAGCCAGTGGGCGCTGGGACCACTGAGCAGCACGGCCTACTCTGAGCGCGTGGGCATAGGCATCAGATGGGACGAGGAGGCCTTCTCGCCACTGCTCACCCTCGCAGAAACCTCGTCGATTCCTACCCCACATGGCCAGGCGTACTCATGAAGTGTGCGCACATGCAGGAATCCGACCGCGACTACTGCGTGCAGCGCCTGAAAAGAAGCGTGGGCTGCTGCCGGCGCCGAATCCGCGCCGGAGCCGGATGGGCGCTAGCTCGACTGCAGCTCGATGACTATTTCCTGGCTATCGAGCTGTGTCATCTGGAACTCACAGTCCGTGGCGTAGAGCAGCGGTGGGAGGATGACCTAATGGATGAGGTCGGGCTCGATGTCGAGCTCCGGCACCGGCGTGACGATGGCGACGACGGCGCCCACGACGATTGAGAAAAGCACCTCCTGATCATACGGGAGGTGACGGACTTTTCCTGAGCCGCGGGCAGCGGGCAGGCCTTCAACACTGGCGTTTTATGACGTCCACGACTCTCGTGTCTCGACAATCCATCGAATCTGCGCCGAGACAATGGTGCTTACCTCATCGACGGTAAGGGTTTCAGGATCGTCCAAGAGCGCAACGCTCAGCCCGTCCACAGTCGCGGCGAGGGTTCGCGCTGCAAGTACAGAATCTATCCCGGCAAGGCGGTCGAGCATAAGCTGCGTTACGCGGAACGCACCATCGATCAAACCCGTGGCTCGTTTCCGGAGCTCTGCGTCGGTACGCGCTCGCTCCGTAAGCACCTGCCAGACAATGACTTCCCGCCGGCGTGCGGCATCGAGAGGCAGCAATTGCTCGAGAATCTCGACGCAGGCGTCCACACCGAACTCCTGGGGTCCGCTGCCCTCCCCCGCATAACGAGCGATGGCGCCCCAAATGCGTCGTTCGACCCGCTCGGCCATAATCTCGGCGGCGAGGATGAGCATATCGGAGGCATCCCCAACAAAATGGCGAACCGAACCGACGTTGAGACCCGTCTCCTTCGCGATATTGCGAAACGAGACGACTTCAATCCCGCCTTTCTCTAAGAGGGAAAAGACGCCGTCTGCTATGTGTTCTCGCCGCTCCTGGGCATTAACTTCTTTCGGCACATTCCGAGTCTAACGCACAGCGCGCTTTTTTATCACACCTGTGATACTTTATTTATCACAGTCGTGACAGAAAGAAGGTGAAGCATGAAACGCATTATCGCGTTGGACATCGCTCGTGGACTCGCCATCGTGGGAACGCTCGCGACAAATATCTGGATTTTCAGCCACCCAGAAGGAATGCTGGGGTACCTCAACCACCCCACGAGCACCGGTGCACCACCCGCCGCCCAGGCAACCGAAGCGCTCCTACAGCAATTCGCTAATGGCAAGTTCCTGGGACTGCTTACGCTGCTCTTCGGCATCGGACTAGCCATTCAATACGAGTCGGCGCAACGCCGCGACACCCCGTGGCCGCGCTCCTACGGCATCCGCGCGGCCATCCTCTTCGCCGACGCCCTCCTCCACTACCTCTTGGTCGTCGAATTCGACATCCTCATGGGCTACGCCATCACAGGAATCGCGGTCGCCTACGTCCTGCAGCTCAGCCAACGGTGGCAACGCAGGATTCTGGTTGTTGCTGGCGCTATTCACCTATGCCTCGTGGGGGCCATCACCGCCGCGTTGTGGAACTCCCCCATGGTGAGCTTCACGCTTCCCAGCAATCCCTACCGCGACGGGACGTGGTGGGATCTGGTCCTCCTGCGCATTGATCTGGGCGTACTCTTCCGCTTCGAACCCGTTTTCATCTTCTGGCTCGGCGTCTTCATGTTCCTGTCCGGCGCTTGGCTCTACCGCTCCGGGATTTTCGATGACCGCGGAGGCGATCTACGGCGCGCCCTGATGCGGCTGGGAGCCGGAGCCTTCGTCCTCGACATGGCCGCGGGGCTTGCCCACCCCGGGCTCTCTTTCGTCACCCGGTACTGCACTGCCCCGATGGTTGCTTTCGGACTCCTCGCGTGGGTGGCGCACACCTGGGGCGGGCAGGCACCAGGCTTCTGGGCCCGCCGTTGCGCGGAAATCGGCCGGGTTGCGCTGAGCGCCTATATCCTTCAGAACCTCATCGCCTCGGCACTCTTCTACGGCTGGGGATGCAATCTCGGATCCCTGATCACGGACCTGCGTCTGCCTGTCACCGTCGCAGCGTGGTGCGGCATCAGCGCACTCCTCGCCGCACTGGCGCACGTGTGGCTGCGCCATTTCTCCCGCGGCCCCTTCGAATGGCTGTGGAATAAGACAGCGCGGGCGTTCATGCGTGCACCCCTCCGCCCACAGCGGGTCAACGCCTAGCCGCAGCCCTGACTCTCGCCCGACCGTACATAGAAAAACGCAGCGCGTGGACCTCATAATTCGAAGTCCACGCGCTGTCATCATGGCGTACAGACACTGCCGTCCGCCACTCGTTCAGTAGCGAACGCAGCTCACCGCGACATTAGGCGTTGGCAGCTTCAACGCGGGAGATGGCCTCCGTGGCAACCTTCTCCTGGATGCCCATGTCGAGCTCCGAAGTAAAGCCCACGCAGGAGCAGTTAATCTCGCCGAGGACGTAGGTGTCCTCGCCGTTCTCGTCGTCGGCGAGCATGAAGTCCGCGGTCCAGATGAGCGGGACGTGGCCGGTCTCGCCGAGCTTCTCGGCGATGACAGGGCGGGCGTTCTCGAACATCTCGAGCAGCTCCGGCCAGGCTTCCGGCTTGTCGTAGGTGTACTTCGCGCCAGAGAAGAGCGTCGCGGAGAAGTTTTCGCCGCCCTCAGCCGGCTTCTTGTGGACGATGAAGACCGGCTCGTTGCCCACGAGGAGGATTCGGATTTCGCCTTCGACGATGCGCGGCATGAAGCGCATGTCGACGAGCATGCCGTTGTAGCCGATGATGTACTGGTCGCAGAAGTCCATGAACTCGCCCAGCGTGTAGTCGTGCGTCTTATTGTCCACAGCCTCAGTGCACTTGAGCGCCGTGTCGAGCGGCAGCGCGGTGCCCGGCTCGACGGAGGCAGCCAGATCTGCGTCAGCGAGGCGAACGCGCCAGATGCCCTCACCCGTGGAGCCGCGGTTCTGCTTGAGCACACGCTCGCCAAAGGACAGGGAGGCGGGGAAGGTCTCGTGGAAGTCGGAGACCTCATAGTAGGCCGCAGTGTCTTCCGGCACGAGCGGGGTGTCGTTGAGCTTAACCAGAGCGTCCTTGGCGCCGTAGGCCATCATGTCGGCCGGGGTAGACATGCCCACGAGGCCCGCGTCTGCGAGCTTGGTCAGCAGATCAAAATAACCCTTCTCGCCGCCGGGGATGTTGCCGGGGTTGACGCGCGAGATGTAGGCGTCAAAGTTCTGGGAGACGCGCTCGAAGATCTCCTCCGCGTTGTCGGGGTGGTAGTAGATAACCTCCGAGTCCCATCCGTTCGCCTTGATGGCCTCCACGATGGGCATGGTGTCCTTGCGATGGCCGTCCGGTCCCTTGTCGGAGCCGCCTTCAACCTCAAAAACCACGATTGCCTTGTGCACAGCAATTTACCTTTCGTCACTGGGAAAAATTGTTGTGGGCGCGTAAAGAGAATTTTTCCGGCCCTCGCCTAAAAATTACCTGAGCACGCACATTTCTGCGCGCTAAAGAAGCCGTGATTAACCCCACCTACCCACGGCGTACGCACCCCACTTGTGTCATTGTTATAACCAGTCCCCCATGTGTATCTGAGACCACATTACGTTACCCCTTGTTGGGTATCGCGGTATTGTAAAAGGGCTAAAGATTACACTAGGGAATTCACCCCTCAGCCCGCTCTGAATCAACAGAAAGGCCACCAGGACCATGATTGTGACCGACCCAAATCCGTCGTTCCGGGACTACGCCGTTCCTTCGCGCATGGTTTCCGCGCCGTGGCTGTCCGCCCGCTTGGGCATCCCCGGCCTGCGCGTCATCGAGGTCGATGAAGACAATCTGCTCTACGACATCGGCCATATCCCGACGGCCACGCGCATCAACTTCCAAACGGATCTGCTGGACAAGCTCACCCGCGACATCATCGGCCCCGAGGACTTCGCGGCGCTCATGCGCTCGAAGGGCATTCACCGCGACGACACCATCGTCGTCTACGGCGACAAGAACAACTGGTGGGCCACCTACGCCCTGTGGGTCTTCGAGCTGTACGGCCACCCGGACGTCCGCCTCCTCGACGGCGGCCGTGACGCCTGGATGAACGAGGAACGCGATACCTCCTACGCCGTCCCGGAGCACCCGGAGTCCGAGTACCCCGTCACCGACCGCGACGACGCGGACCACCGCGCCTTCGTCGCCGAAGTGGGCGACGCTTTCCTCGTCGACACCCGCCCCACCGAGGAGTACCAAGGCATCGCCACGGAGCTCTCCCCCAAGGGCGATTCTTCCTACGGCACGACCATCCGCCACGGCCATATCCCGGGCGCCATCAACCTACCGTGGTCGCTCGCCGTGCACGCCAACGGTGTCTTCCGCTCCCGCGCCTCGCTCGACGAGGCCTACGCGGAACTCGATCCAAAGGAGGAGACCATCCTCTACTCGCACCTCGGCGGCCAGGCAGCCCACACCTGGTTCGTCCTCAAATTCCTCTTGGGATTTGAGAAGGTCCGCAATTACGACGGCTCCTGGGCCGAGTGGGGCAACATGATCCGCATGCCCATCGAGCGCTAAATCCGTCACACCACCGAACGAGCCCTTACCGACACGCCGCGCCGTCTTTAACCGCGACAAAAGTGCAGGTAAGGGCTTTGTCGATCAAATTTCTAGAAACCTGACGGATCACTCATGTTTTTGTGTGCGATAATAGTCCGAGCACAAACAAACTAGGAAGGTTTTAAATAAGCCGTGACTGTTGAAACCAAGAAGATCACCAAGGTGCTCATCGCTAACCGCGGTGAGATCGCCGTGCGCGTCATCCGTGCCGCACGCGACGCTGGAATTGCCTCTGTCGCCGTCTACGCCGAGCCGGACGCGGACGCCCCGTTCGTCTCCCTCGCCGACGAAGCCTTCGCCTTGGGCGGTCAGACCTCTGCCGAGTCGTACCTCAACATTGCCAAGATTCTTGACGCCGCCGCGAAGTCCGGCGCCAACGCCATCCACCCGGGCTACGGCTTCCTCTCCGAGAACGCCGAGTTCGCTCAGGCCGTCCTCGACGCCGGCCTCATCTGGATTGGCCCCTCCCCGCAGTCCATCGCCGATCTCGGCGACAAGGTGACGGCCCGCCACATCGCGGAGCGTGCCGATGCCCCCATGGCTCCAGGCACCCCGGACCCAGTCAAGGATGCCGCCGAGGTCGAGGCCTTCGCCGACCAGCACGGCCTGCCCATCGCCATCAAGGCCGCCTTCGGCGGCGGCGGACGCGGTATGAAGGTCGCCTACGAGCGCGACGAGGTCGCCGAGCTCTTCGAGTCCGCCACCCGCGAGGCCACCGCCGCCTTCGGCCGCGGCGAGTGCTTCGTCGAGCGCTACCTCGACAAGGCCCGCCACGTCGAGGCCCAGGTCCTCGCCGACCAGCACGGCAACGTCATCGTCATGGGCACCCGCGACTGCTCCCTGCAGCGCCGCTTCCAAAAGCTCGTCGAGGAGGCCCCAGCCCCGTTCCTCACTGATGAGCAGCGCGCCACCATCCACGAATCCGCCAAGCGCATCTGCCGCGAGGCTGGATACTACGGCGCTGGCACCGTCGAGTACCTCGTCGGCTCCGACGGCCTCATCTCCTTCCTTGAGGTCAATACCCGCCTCCAGGTCGAGCACCCGGTCACCGAGGAGACCACCGGCTACGACCTCGTGCGCCAGCAGTTCCGCATCGCCGAGGGCCTGCCGCTGGAGATCACCGAGGATCCCACCCCGCGCGGCCACGCCTTCGAGTTCCGCATCAACGGCGAGGACGCTGCCGCGGGCTTCATCCCGGCACCGGGCACCATCGTCCAATACGCCGAGCCCGCCGGTCCCGGCGTGCGCGTCGACTCCGGCGTCAAAGCCGGCTCCGTCGTGGGCGGCAACTTCGACTCCATGCTCGCCAAGCTCATCGTCTGGGGCGAGGACCGCGAGCAGGCCCTGCAGCGCGCCCGCCGTGCCCTGGCCGAGTACACCGTCACCGGCCTGCCCACCGTCATCCCCTTCGACCGCGCCATCGTCGAGGACCCCGCGTTTACCGCAGAAAACGGCTCCTTCGGCGTCTACACCAAATGGATCGAGGAAGAGTGGGTCAACGGCCTGCCGCCGTACACCGATCCGGATGCCGACGCTGGCGCGTCGGCGGAAGACAACGAACCCGGCCAGAAGTTCGTCGTCGAAATCGGTGGTCGCCGCGTCGAGGTCGCCCTGCCGGGCAACCTCTTATTCGGCAACACCGGCGGACGTAAGAAGACGAAAAAGCGTCGCGGTGGCGGCACCAAGGCAGCCGTCTCCGGCGATACCGTGGCAGCACCCATGCAGGGCACCGTCATCAAGGTCAACGTCGAAGAGGGCGCCGAGGTCAATGAGGGCGACGTTGTCGTAGTCCTCGAGGCCATGAAGATGGAAAACCCCGTCAAGGCCCACAAGTCCGGCACCGTGAAGGACCTCAAGGTCGACACCGGCACCCAGATCAACAAGGGCGAGCCCATCCTCGACATCAAGTAGGACTTCCCACCCTGGCGGCATCGCTTGCCGATGCCCCCTCGCTCAAGCCCGCCGCATGGTTCACACCGTGCTGCGGGCTTAGGCATATTCGCGATGCAACACACTTCACCAGGCATCTCAATTCTGTCGCTCTCCGGCCTGGCAACCGATGGACCTATGCCAGCGAACTCATGCGCAGCGGATCTATCCCCTTACACCGGCAAGGCCGTCACGAGACTCGTTCGCATGCTGCCCTCCGGTTGTACTACCTGGTTCCCTCGAGTTGCGCCGCACCGTTCCTCCCCCAAGCGTCGTTGTGCGCGTGCAGCAACGCCGTCGGCGGACCCTAGGCACGCATAAGGCCCGTTGCACTGTGTGGAGGTGCAACGGGCCTTGTGTGTGGACGCTAGACGGTCACTACTGCCTACTTAATGACAGCGATGAGGTCGCCGCCCTCTACCTTGGTGGCCGTGCCGATGGCGACACGCTCGATGACGCCATCCTTGGTCGCGGAGATGGAGGCTTCCATCTTCATGGCCTCGATGACGGCCACCTGGTCGCCAGCCTTGACCTCGTCGCCCACGGAGACGATCGGGTTGACCACACCAGCGAACGGAGCGGCCACGTGGCCCTCGTTGCTCGGGTCGGCCTTCTCGACGGTGGCGACGGTGGATTCGACGTTATTGTCGCGGACCTTCATCGGGCGGATCTGACCGTTGACCGTCAGGACAACGTTGCGCATACCCTTCTCGTCGGCCTCGCCGAGTGCATCGAGGCGCACAGTAATCGACTTGAGGTCAGCGCGGTTGTTGGATCCTTCAGCGAAGTAGTGAACCACGTACTCGTGGCCTTCTTCCAGACCGTAGAGGAACACGGTATCGGTCAGGGCTTCCGTGTTTCCGTACTTACGACGGAACTCGTTGAACTCCTCGAACTGCTTCGGGAAGAGCAGGCGGTTGAGGGAGTCGCGACGCTCCTGCGAGTTATCAGAGTCAAGGTGCGGCTGCTCTTCAGCGGGCACCTCCTTGACGGTCACCTCGCCCGGCGTACGGCCCTCGAGGACGCGGCCGCGCAGCTCCGGCCAGCCGCCCGGAGGGGTACCGAGCTCGCCGCGCAGGAAGGCGATGACGGAGTCCGGGATGTCGTACTTGGACGGGTTGGCCTCGAACTCGGCCGGGTCCACGCCAGCGCCCACAAGCTGCAGGGCGAGGTCGCCCACGACCTTGGAAGACGGGGTGACCTTGGTCGGACGGCCGAGCATCTCGTTGACGGCGGCGTAGGTGTCCTCGATAACCTCGAAGCGGTCCTCGAGGCCCAAAGCGGTCGCCTGAGCGCGCAGGTTGGACAGCTGACCACCCGGGATCTCGTGGCGGTACACGCGACCAGTCGGGCCAGGAATACCCTTCTCGAACGGCTTGTAGAGCTGGCGGACGGCCTCCCAGTACGGCTCCAGGTCGGAAACGGCCTTCAGGTCGAGGCCCGTGTCGCGCGCGGAGTTGGAGAATGCCGCGACGATAGCGGACAGAGACGGCTGCGACGTCGTACCGGCCAACGGAGCGGAGGCACCGTCGACGACATCGGCACCGGACAGCGCCGCCGCGTAGTAGGTCGCCATCTGGCCGCCCGCAGTGTCGTGGGTGTGGACGTGCACCGGCAGGTCGAATTCCTTGCGCAGTGCCATGACCAGCTTGGAGGCAGACTCCGGACGCAGCAGGCCCGCCATGTCCTTGATAGCCAGCACGTGTGCACCCGTGCCCACGATTTCCTCGGCGAGCTTGAGGTAGTAATCCAGCGTGTAGAGCTTCTCATTCGGAGAGCACATATCGCCGGAGTACGCCATGGCAACCTCAGCCACGGACTTGTCATTCTCGAGGACAGCCTCGATAGCCGGACGCATCTGGCTCACGTCGTTGAGGGCGTCGAAGATACGGAAGATATCGACGCCAGACTTGGCGGCTTCATCCACGAAGGCGTGGCACACCTTGTCCGAGTACGGCGAGTAGCCAACCGTATTGCGGCCGCGCAGCAACATCTGGATGTTCTGGTTCGGCATGGCCTCACGCAGCAGGTCAAGGCGAACCCACGGGTCCTCCTTGAGGAAGCGCATCGCGACATCGTAGGTCGCGCCGCCCCACGCCTCCACCGAGTAGAGGGACGGGGTCATGCGGGCCACGGCCTCCGCGGCGGAGACGAGGTCAGTACCGCGCACACGGGTGGCGAGCAGCGACTGGTGCGCGTCACGGAACGTCGTGTCCGTAACGCCGAGAGCCTGCTGATTGCGGATCTTTTCTGCCCAAGCCTTCGGACCCAGCTCAAGCAGATCGTCACGAGAACCACGCGGCAGCTCAGAGTTGCGATCAAATTCTGGGAGCTTGTCGAACGGACGAGGCGCGGTCGGACGCGTGCCATTCGGCTTGTTCACGGTGACGTCCGCGATGTAGTCGATGATACGGCCGGACTCGTCCACAGCCGGCGGAGCCTTGAGCAGGTCTGGGTGGGACGAGATGAAGCTGGTGTCGACGCGACTCTCGGTGAAGTCCGGCTCGCGCAACAGGGCGCGCAAGAAGCCGATGTTGGTGGCAACGCCGGCGACGGTGAACTCGTTGAGGGCACGCTGCGCGCGGGCAACGGCTTGCTTGAAAGTCACGCCACGGCAGGTCATCTTCACCAGCAGGGAGTCGAAGTTCGGCGAAATCTCGGCGCCGACGGCGGTAGCGCCATCGAGACGCACGCCCGCACCACCCGGCGAACGGTACGTGGTCAGGGTGCCGGTATCCGGGCGGAAGCCATTGTTCGGATCCTCGGTGGTAATACGGCACTGGAGTGCCGCGCCGGTGATGTGGATATCCTCCTGGTGCAGACCAAGCTGATCGAGGGAAGCGCCGGCGGCGATGTGCATCTGCGACTTCACGATGTCGACACCGGTGATTTCCTCGGTGACGGTGTGTTCGACCTGGACACGAGGGTTCATCTCGATGAAGACGTGGTTGCCGCGCTCGTCCACGAGGAACTCGACGGTGCCAGCGCCCTCGTAGTTGATGTGCTGGCAGAACTTCACGGCGTCCGCACAGATGCGGTCACGCAGTTCCGGATCCAGCGTCGGAGCCGGAGCGATCTCCACGACCTTCTGGTGACGACGCTGCACGGAGCAGTCACGCTCGAAGAGGTGGATGACGTTGCCCTGGCTATCGGCGAGGATCTGGACCTCGATGTGCTGCGGCTTAATCACGGCGGTCTCAAGGTAGACGTGGCCGTCGCCGAAGGCCGCCTCGGCCTCGCGGGAGGCCTCCGCGCACTTCTCGCGCAGCTCGGACTCGTTCTCGATGAAACGCATGCCGCGTCCGCCGCCACCTGCGACTGCCTTAACGAAGAGCGGGTAGGTGAAGTCCTTGGAGTACTCGACGAGCTTGTCCAAGTCAGTGGACGGCTCGGAGTCCTTCAAGGTCGGCAGGCCCGCCTCCTGAGCGGCGTGCACCGCAGCGGCCTTATCGCCGGTGAGGTCCAGGGTCTCCGGAGTGGGGCCAATGAACTTGATTCCGGCCTCATTGCAGGCACGGGCAAGGTCGGCGCGCTCAGAGAGGAAGCCGTAACCCGGGTAAATGGCATCCGCGCCCGACTTCTTGGCGGCACGAATCACCTCATCGATATCGAGGTACGCCTTCACCGGAGCGCCCTCGGCGCCAATGCGAACGGCTTCGTTGGCGAATGCACGGTGGAAGGAGTTGCGATCCTCACGTGGGTAAATTGCCACGGTCTTCGCGCCGATTTCGAAAGCGGCACGGAAGGCACGGACAGCAATTTCGCCGCGGTTGGCTACAAGCACCTTGTTGAACGTCGGTAACGCGGTGGCAGACACTGCAGTAGGTTCCTTTCGGATTGTGGTCATTGGTCCACGCTGCTACGAGGTGGTTCAGAAAACCAATGCCAGCACGGGTGATCCACATCTCAGGTTAGTAGTGCGTGATGCACGATGCGAACACGATCCCACATTTTTTTACTAAAGGGGGTAAAACGTCCCGAAGGCCGGACGCCCGACGTATTAAGTCTGGCGTCGGCCGTGGAAATTCAGGGGCAACGGAAGGGCGTAGGGGTTTCCATTACGGATAGGTCATAGGGAAAGTCGTCGTCTCCCGATGGCGTGGGCTGCACGCCGGCGCCACCTACGGCTACTAGAACTGCTTCGGCGGAACGGAGCGCTGAGCCTCACCGTTGTAGGCAGACAGCGGGCGGATGAGCGAGTTGTTCTCGTTCTGCTCCACGATGTGTGCGGTCCAGCCGGTGATACGGGACATCACGAAGATCGGGGTGAAGAACTCGATGTCGAAGCCCAGGATGCGGTACGCCGGGCCCGTCGGGAAGTCGAGGTTCGGCTGAATCTTGATGGAGGTGTTGTCGTACATGGTCTTTGCCATGATTTCGTACATCTCCACCCACTGCTCCTGGCCGTGCTCCTTGGCCAGCTCGCGGAAAGCGGCCTCCATGGTGGGAACGCGGGAGTCACCGTTCTTGTAGACGCGGTGACCGAAGCCCATGACCAGGTCCTTGTTCTTCAGCTTGTTGAGCGTCCATTCCTCGGTCTTCGCCGGGTCGCCCACCTCGATGAAGTTGTGCATGACGGCTTCATTCGCACCACCGTGCAGCGGGCCCTTGAGGGCGCCGATAGCACCGACGACTGCGGAGTAGGTGTCGGACATCGTGGAGGTGATGACGCGCGCGGTGAAGGTGGAGGCGTTGAAGGAGTGCTCAGCATAGAGGATGAGCGACTTGTCGAAGGCCTCGATGTCAGCGCGGGAGTTGGCCGGGGAGCCCTCTTCCTCACCGAATACCATCCACAGGAAGTTCTCGGCAAAGCCCTTCTTACGCGACGGCTGGATGTAACCTTCACCGCGGCGACGGCGGATGTCGAGCGCGATGATGGTCGGAATCTTGGCCATCAGCTCGAGAGCGGTACGACGGATGTGCTCGGAGTTCTTGGTGTAGGCCTCCGGATCCTGAGCGCCGATGAAAGAGATGGCGGTGCGCAGGACGTCCATCGGGTGGCAGGACAGCGGCATCGAGATGATGAGGTCGATAAGGTGGCGGTCCAGGTGACGCAGAGCCTTCTCACGTGCAGAGAAGCGAATGAGCTCCTCCTGAGTTGGAAGCTCGCCGTTCCACAGAAGGTAGGCAACCTCTTCGAAGGAGCAGTAGCGTGCCAGCTCCTGAACGGGGTAACCACGGTAGGTCAGGGAGTTGGTCTCCGGGACGACCTTGGAGACGGCGGTCTCGTCAACGACGACGCCGTACAGGCCCTTGCGGATTTCGGGGGTGTTCTCAGACATTGTTTTCTCCTTGTGCTTGGAAAAGTGTGTAGGACAAAAGACGCCACGAACCGTGGCGCGGTTCTTTTACTTGGATTGAAGGAACGACGTTTCAGGAAGGTTCGCCGCTGTGCGCTCGAGGTGCGGGGTTGCACGCTTCGAACGCAGAGGCTCGTCATACCGGCGAGGCGCCGGTCGTCAGGAGCCGGGGTGTTTTTACTCGAAGGTCGGCTTGTAGGAGTCCTTGGAGTAGGTGTACACCGCCTGGTCGAAGGCGTTGTACTCGTTGTAGCGAACAAGTTCGTACAGGCGAGAACGGTGCTGCATGCGCTCGAGCCACTCAGTCTGGTTGCCCTCTTTCTCCATGAAGCGGAGGAATTCTTCGGTGGCGCCCATGGCGACACGGAAGGTGGACACCGGCCAGATGACGGCGTTGTAGCCCAGGTCCTCGATTTCCTTGCCGGACAGCAGCTCGGTCTTGCCGAACTCCGTCATGTTCGCCAGGAGCGGGGTATCGACGGCGGCACGGAACTTCTCGAAGTCCTCCTTGGAGTAGAGGGCCTCGGTGAAGATCATGTCGGCGCCAGCGTCGGCGTAGGCCTTGGCACGCTCGATGGCGTCGTCGATGCCGTGGATGCCGGCGGCGTCCGTACGGGCGCAGATGATGAAGTTCGGGTCGCGGCGCTCGTTGACCGCTGCGGAGATGCGGCGGACCATGAGGTCGGTCGGGACAACTTCCTTGCCGTCGAGGTGGCCACAACGCTTCGGGTTGACCTGGTCCTCGAGGTGCATGCCAGCGAGGCCAGCGTCCTCAAGGGCCACCACGGTGCGAGCCGAGGACATCGGCTCACCGAAGCCGGTGTCGGCATCGACGAGGACCGGGAGGTCAGTGGCGCGAGCAATCTGGCCGGAGCGGTGGGCGACCTCAGTGAGCGTGGTGAGGCCGATGTCCGGCAGGCCCAGGTCGTTAGCGAGGACGGCGCCCGAGATGTAGACGCCCTCGAAGCCGCCGATATCCTGGATAAGACGTGCGGTGAGCGGGTTGAAGGCGCCTGGGAGGCGGGTCAAACCCGGACCCTCCAGGGAGGCGCGGAACTCCGCGCGCTTCTCAGCGTTGGTCTTGGTGGAACCAAACAGTCCAGCCATGTTAGAAAATTCCTTCCGTCTTCTTGGGGGCCTTCGCGAGGTGGTCCGGGGTGACACGGACGTTGAGCTCGTTCAGGTCGGTAAGGTTTTCGAGGTCCTGGACGGCGGTGAGGAAGCGCTCCTGCTCTTCCTCGGAGACCTTGCCAGCGGCCAGCTTCTTGAACTTGTTGATGTACTCCTCGCGGCCGAACGGACGGGCGCCGAGCGGGTGAGCATCGGCGACGGCGCGCTCGTCCTCGATGACGGTGCCGTCCTTGAAGGTGATGACGGCCTTGCCGCCGAACGCCTTCTCGGAGAGGTCGTTGGAGTGGTAACGACGGGTCCACTCGGGGTCCTCGACCGTGGAAATCTTGTGCCACAGCTCGATGGTCTCCGGGCGGTGCTTGCGCTCGTCGGAGTAGGAGACCTCGTAGTCCCACTCGCCGTCCTCGAGGGCAACGGCAAAGATGTACATGATGGAGTGGTCGAGTGTCTCGCGCGATGCATCCGGGTCCATCTTCTGCGGGTCGTTGGCACCGGTACCGATGACGTAGTGGGTGTGGTGCGAGGTGTGGAGGACGATGGACTCGATGTCCGCCAGGTCGCGGCCTTCCTCGGCGAGGCGCTTCTTCAGCGCGAAGGCCATGTCGATCTGGGCCTGTGCCTGGTACTCCGCGGAGTGCTCCTTGGTGTAGGTGTCGAGGATGGCGCGCTTCTCTTCGCCCTCGGCCGGCAGAGGGATGGTGTAGGTGCGCTCCGGGGAGTGCAGCATCCATGCGATGAAGCCGTCCTCGCCTTCCCAGATGGGAGCCGGGGCGCCCTCGCCGCGCATCGCGCGGTCGACGGCCTCGATGGCCATCTTGCCGGCGAATGCCGGAGCGAACGCTTTCCAGGAGGAGATCAGGCCCTTGCGGGACTGGCGGGTCGCGGTGGTGGTGTGGAGAGCCTGGCCGATGGCCTGGTAGATGGTGTCCACGTCGAGGTTCAGCATGGTGCCGATACCAGCGGCGACGGACGGGCCGAGGTGAGCGACGTGGTCAATCTTCCACTCGTGAAGGCACATGCCCTTGACGAGGTCGACCTGGATCTCGTAGCCGGTAGCGATACCGCGAATGAGGTCCTTGCCGGTGAGGCCCTTGTGCTGTGCCACGGCAAGGATCGGCGGAATGTTGTCGCCCGGGTGGGAGTACTCGGCGGCGAGGAAGGTGTCGTGGTAGTCGAGCTCGCGGACGGCGGTACCGTTGGCGAGTGCTGCCCACTCGGAGGAGTACTTACCGTCAACACCGAAGACGGTGGACCCGTTGCCGCTCGCATCCGAGGAATGAGGGTGCGACTGAGCCATGACGCGGGCGGAGGTGACCGGGCCGCGGACGACGGACGCCACAGCAACGGAGGCGTTGTCGATGATGCGGTTGATGATCATGTCCTTGGTGTCGGCCGGAACCTCGACCTTGTCCGCGGCGACCTTTGCGATCTTGTAGGCGAGGTGCTCCTCAATCGGGAAATCCTCGGCGGACTTGTGGGTGCGTACTTCGTGATTAATCACCGGAATTTAAACTCCTTTTTAAGTGTGGAAGCGTGACGTGCATTGCAGGAAAGCGAGCGACGCACTGTGGGCACCGCGTTATTGCGATAGCAATCACATTACGTTTTTCAACGTGCCCCAGGCCACAAGTGACCTTTGCGTAAATTTGTGGCATTATTATGCATACCCTGTAAAACCTGTAAAACTAGCAGGCAGAACGCGGATCCAAAGGAGCACCTTCCATGAGCAAGCACTACGCGGGGGCACGAATCCACGCGCTCCGCAAACAACACGGGCTGACGCAAGTCGCCATGGCCAAGAGTTTGGGGCTATCCACGAGCTACCTCAACCAGCTCGAAAACGACCAACGGCCGCTCACCGTGACCGTGCTCATGCAGCTATCGCAGCGCTTTAATGTGGACCCCAGCTACTTCTCCACAGAAAAAGATTTGCATGCCATCACAGAGCTACGCCTCCTCTTCCCCGGCGCCGATGAAGGCACATTGGCAGACCTCGCCGGCCGGTTTCCTGAGCTCATGCCGGGGCTCACCCGCGCCGCCGCTCTCGTCCCCCGCGAGCAAGAAGGCCCCTTCGAAGCCGTCCGCGAGTTCTTTTACAACGCGCACAACTATATCCATGAACTCGATGTGCTGGCGGAGGAACTTGCCGGCCAGCTTGGCCAGCGCGTTTTCCGTCGGGCTCGCCTTGCCTCGCACCTCGAAGAGGAACTCGGCGTCACGGTGCGCTTTGGCCGCACTGGCCCTCGCCGCGAATTCGATCCGGTCCGCCGCGAGCTCAATCTGCGCGGCGGCCTCACCGAAGCGCAGCTGGTCTTTGAGATGTCCTTGCAGTATTGCCTTCTCGCCTACCAGGATCTCTGCGATAACTTGGTCTCCGAGTTGCCCGAAGGCGTCGCACGTGACATCGGCCGGCTGGGCCTCGCCCAGTACTTCGGCGCCGCGGTGACCATGCCATATAACGAGTTTCTCGCGAAGGCGGAAGAGTCCCGGTACGACATCGACATGCTCGCCGGTGACTTTGGTACCGGTTTCGAGACCACCGCGCAGCGTCTGTCCACCCTCCAGCGCCCCGGCAACCAGGGCGTTCCATTCTCCTTCATTCGCACAGACCGCGCCGGCAATATCTCCAAGCGCCAATCCTCCACGAGCTTCCACTTCGCCCGCTCCGGCGGCACGTGCCCGCTCTGGGTCGTCCACCGCGCCTTCGAGACCCCCAACCGCATCACCCGCCAGGTCGCCTCCATGCCCGATGGCCACACCTACCTCTGGATTGCCCGGCACGTCCAGGGTCCCGCCAAGTCCTTCGGCACCCCGCGCAAGGAGTTCGTGGTGGGGCTTGGCTGCGACATCACGCAGGCCGATCGCCTTGTTTACGCGGACGCCCTCAACCTCTCCCCCGCCGCGGCCACGCCTATCGGCCCCGGCTGTCTCGCTTGCCCGCGTACCGACTGCCCGCAGCGCGCCTTCCCACAGCTAGGACGCACCATCCGCCTGAATCTCAATACCACGGCGGACCAGGCGTACGACACCATTTAAGGCGCAGGCTCGGCACGATTGCGCTAGCTTGCCGATGCCCCCCTTTTTTTCCGCTCGCACGAGCGTTCTAGGCCCCGAGCCTCCATGTCATCTGTCCGAGAGAAGCTACTTGTGTTCCGCGCGAGAGAGCATCCGGCCTCTTTCCTTTTCCGGAGGCCGGGCCTCGTTCGGAACATCCCTCCTCTCGAGTTCTCTCGACCCGTGCCCTGCGCAGGAATGCGCAGGGTGTGGCCCCACGAGTGTCTCGTTTCTTCTCACAGAAAGGTGTCATTCCATGACCACCCCCAACCCCTACGGTTCTCCTCTTCCCTCCTCCTCCCCTGAGCCTTCCTCTGCAGCATCCCCGTTTGCCCCCGATCAGCCGGAAAAGAAGGCGAAGAAGAAGCGTCGCTGGCCGTGGATCGTCGGCGCGGCTGCAGTCCTCCTCATTGGCGGGGCGCTCACCAACGGCGGCGGAGATGATTCCTCCACCACGGCGTCCTCGTCCTCAGGAGCAACCACCGCTGCGACAGTTGAGTCCGCCGGACAGGAGGGCACTGACGCTACGACAGCTGTGCCAGCCGATCTCGTCTCGAACGACGCCGCGAACACCGGAACCGCTGATTCCGGAAAAGCAGACAAAGCCGCAGGCTCGGATGTCTCCCCTGAGTTCCGCAACGCGCTGCGCTCCGCAGAGAACTATCTCAAGCTCAAGGGTTTCTCCGAGGCCGGCCTCTACGGCCAGCTCACGTCCGAAGTCGCCGATCACTACTCGGCCGAAGCGGCACAGTACGCGGTCGACACCGTCGAAGCAGACTGGAACGCAGAGGCGCTCCAGGCTGCAGAGAGCTACCTCGACCTCAAGGGCTTCTCCAAGGCTGGTCTCTATGACCAGCTCACCTCTGAGGTCGCCGATCAGTTCACCCCGGAGCAAGCACAGTATGCCGTCGATTCCGTGGGCGCTGACTGGAACGCGGAAGCCGTCGAGGCAGCCAAGAGCTACCAAGAGCTCATGCCCATGTCCGGTCCCCAGCTGCTCAACCAACTCTCCTCTGAGTATGGTGACAAGTTCACGCAGGACGAGGCTGCTCAGGCCGTCGCCGCGCTCGGGCTCTAGCTTGCGCGGAACGCCACCACGGGACTTTCCATGTGAGCGAGCATCGCGTTTGTGGAGCTGAGCGCAGTCAACGCGTTATAGGCCCCATGGCGCTCGCCGCGAAGAGAAAGATCCACGACCACGCACGGTTAAGCGCGGCCGCTGCGACGCTGGAGACTAGGGACTAGCGGGGCGCGGGGGCATCGGAAAGCTGCTGCGCGCTGCGGCTGTCATGCCACACCGGGATGACTGCGGCGGCGATATACACCGCGGTGGACACCAACCATCCGATGAGCGTCCAGAAGTAGTTCGTTAAGGCACTCAGTCCTGGGAATCGACGGAGAGAAGCTCGAGCAGGGCACAGCCTGCCGAGATCCACGTCGTTATAGTCCCCTGTTCTATCACGAAAACCTAGGACAGATCGTCGTGTGCAACAAGCCGGCGGGCCGCCTCCGTGATGGTGCCCGACAACGATGGGTAGACCGCAAACGAGTCTGCAAGCTGGTTGACCGTGAGCTGGTTGGTCACGGCCACGGCGATGGGCAGAATGAGCTCCGAGGCGGTCGGCGCGACGATGACGCCGCCAATGACGCGGCCGGAGGTGGCGCGGCAGAAGAGCTTGACAAAGCCGTGGTTAAGGGAACGCATCTTCGCGCGCGGGTTGGTGTTCAGCGGCATCATGATGGTGCGCGCGGCAACCTCGCCTGCCTCAATCTCGGCCTGGGTGAAGCCCACGGCGGCAATCTCGGGGCGAGTGAACACGGCGGTGGCCACGGTCTTCAGGCGCAGCGGGGACACACCCTCGCCCAGCGCGTGGTACATGGCGATGCGCCCCTGCATGGCGGCGACGGAGGCGAGCGGGAAGAGATCCGAGCAATCACCCGCCGCGTAGATGCCGTCGACGTTGGTACGCGAGACGCGGTCGACCTTAATGTGGCCGGACTTCTGGGTGTGGACTCCGACGTGTTCGAGGCCCAAGTCCTTGGTGTTGGGGACAGAGCCGATGGACATGATGACGTGGGAGCCACGGATCTCGCGGCCGTCCTGGGTCTTCACCACGACGTTGCCGTCCTCGGTGCGCGCGACAGACTCCACGCGGCAATTCTTCTCCAGTTCCACGCCGCGCTCGGCGAGGACGGTCTCGAGGACGTCTGCGGCATCGGCGTCATCGTGCGGCAGAATACGGTCGCGGGAAGCGACCATGGTGACCTTGACGCCCATCTCCGCGAAGGCGGAAACGAACTCGGCACCGGTGACGCCGGAACCGACGACGATGAGGTGCTCCGGCTCCTCCTTGAGGTCATAGACCTGCTGCCAGGTGAGGATGCGCTCGCCGTCCGGCTGTGCGCCCGGCAGAATGCGCGGGGTGGCGCCCGTAGCAACGAGGACGAGGTCCGCCTCGAGCTGCTCCTCGGTGCCGTCGGCACGCGTAACATCGACGAAGTGGTGCGCGCCGCGCACTCCAGTCTGGTCCTCAGAGAACTTCGCGCGGCCGTCGATAACCTTCACGCCGATCTTCTCCAGGCCTGCGCGCACGTCCGCAGACTGGTTCGCGGCCAGTGCTTGGACGCGCTCGTTAAGAGCATCGAGCTTCAGCTGCAGCGAGCTGAGCTGCTCGTTAAGCCCCATCGCATCCGCACGGCGGAAGTCCGTCCGAATGTTCGCGCCTGCGATGAAGGACTTAGACGGAACACAGTCGAGGAGCACGGAGGAACCACCGGGCCCCTGCTCCTCAATGAGCGTGATGTGGGCGCCGTATTTGGCGCCGGCCGTTGCGGCCTCGTACCCGGCGGGGCCACCGCCGATGATGACAATGCGCGGGGTGTCTTCGGTCACCTGGGCAGTCTGAGCAGCAGCCTTATCCTGGGTCACTTTTATTTCTCGCTCCTTGTGAGATCTCGCGTCAAACGCGTCATGGGGAATGCGGCTAACTCCAGTATCAACCTGGTCCTCGCCGGTAATGTCTTGGTGCTTTGCCTCCGCCACGGACGCACAGCTCACCGCCGCGCCTCCGAACGTGGAAACGCATGCGCATTGTACGACCACCGTGAGGCAGGCACACTCTCCCCACAGTGTAGTGCCCGCAGGTCACCTCCCGCACGCTGGGTAACGTGGTTGGGCTTCGACCGCCAGTGCCGTGGAGCGGCTTACTCTGCTGCCGCGAATTGATCGACGACGGATCCGAAGAGCTTAATGCCCACACCGAGGGCGCGCTCGTCCACGATGAGATCGCCCATATGCAGGTCATACTGCTCGCCCTCGCCAGACCAGCAGCCCAGGCGCGCCATGGAGCCTGGGACATGCTCGAGGTACCACGAGAAATCCTCGCCGCCCGAAGACTGCGGGGCCTGGGCCACGCACTGCGGATCGATGGCCGCGGCCGCCGCGGTGAGCGCGGCCGTCGCCACGTCGTCGTTGAGCACCGGCGGCACGCCGCGATGATACTGCAGGTCGTACTCCACGCCGAGGGGAGCGAGGACCTGTTGGACAAGTTCGCTGAAAAGCTTTTGCATGCCGCGCCAGACGGTGATGTCCGCCGTGCGCATGGTGCCGGTGAGCGTGCCCGTCTCCGGCATGGCATTGGGCGCAAAACCGGAGTTGATCTGGCCGAACACGAGCACGGTGCCGGTGCGCGGATCCACCCGGCGCGAGAGCAACCCGGGCAGATCCGTGACGACCTTGGCGAGGGCAAAGATAACATCGGCCGACAGGTGTGGGCGTGACGTGTGCCCGCCCGGTCCCTTCACCTCAAGCTCGACCACGTCGGTGGCCGAGGTGATCGCCCCCGCGCGCACGCCGATGCGCCCCACGCGCAGCTTGGGCTCGGCGTGCACAGCGAAGATGGAATGCACGCCCTCGAGCGCACCCCAGGACACGACGTCCGTGGCGCCTCCAGCCCACGTCTCCTCCGCCGGCTGGAAGATAACGCGCACGCCGACAGGCAGACCGTGCTGCTCGTCGTATTCCTTAAGCGCACAGGTGAGCCCCAGCACGACCGTGGTGTGGACGTCATGCCCGCAGGCGTGGGAGACTCCCTTATTCAGCGACGTAAATTCCAGCCCCGTGACTTCTTGGATGGGCAGTGCGTCGATATCCGCACGGAAGGCCACACGGCCCTGCTCGCTGTCCGGGCCCAGGTCGGCCATGAGACCGGTCTCTGGGAATAGATGCGGATCGACGTCCCACTCCCCCAAAATCTTGGCAATGTACCGAGTGGTCTCGACCTCGTTATTCGACGTCTCCGGGTTGCGGTGAATATGGCGGCGCCATCCGATCACCTCGGCGCGGTGCGAGTCGAACCAGGTCGCCACGAAGCGCGAGACATCGCCCGGTCCCTCGCCGAAGACGTCAATCGACGTATCCGCGTGGGCATAATGCGAGCTCGGTCGAGCGTTCATGAGGTACCTCCTGGTCTTTCCCAACGAGTCTAGACTAGACCAAGCGGTACAGAAAATCTGGCCCGGTTTTCGTGCGGCCAACACTGACTTATTCGAAAGCCCATTTTCCACTGAAGCGCCGGCGGTTGACGTAGTCCGACGGGAACGGCGCGATGTGTTCCGGCTTCACGAGAAGCGTCCAGTCGTCCTCCCCTTCGAGCGCGCAGATTTCCTCGACCATGCGCGCCGCACCAGGCAGCAACGACGCCGGCGGAACTTCAAGCCCCAACGCCAGCTTGTAAATCGTGGACAGGCGCGGGTCCGCGAGTCCCTCCCCGTAATGGTCATTGCGCTCCAGATTAGAAATCTGGTTGCGTGATAAGCCCGTGATATCAGCGAGAGCTTGCTGCGAGATCTTTCTACTCTCACGCAGCGCTTGCAGAGTGACAGAAAAGCCGTGGCCATAGCTTGACCACATGAGTCGTTCGACAGAAAAAGTCATAGAACCCCCGAGCAGTTGGACCCGCGCACCCCAGCGCGGGGCTGTCTACCCGGGGATTCTAAAGCGACTCACGCGAGCGTGCCACCGCTGCACTCAATCACGTGCGTCACCGCAGCTCACACGGCCGACTCGCCGAACGTGCTTCCTAGAGTTCGATATTGCGCGGTCCGTAGAGACGGTCACCCGCGTCACCCAAGCCCGGCACAATGTACGCATTCTCATCGAGGGACGGGTCGATGACAGCGGTGACCAGTCGCACCGGCAAACCGGAGTTGGCGAGTGCATCCACGCCTTCTTGCGCCGAGACCATGCAAATAGCCGTGATATCCGTCGCCCCGCGTGCAGCAATCAAACGCAGTGCGTGCAGCAGCGAACCACCTGTGGCAAGCATGGGATCCACAAGGAAGACCGTACGGCCTGACAGATCTTCCGGCAGCGCCTCGAGATACGGCACCGGCTCGTGCGTTTCCTCGTCGCGGGCCATACCGATGAAACCAACCTGTGCATCCGGAATCATGGACAAAGCGGGGTCAATCATGCCCAGGCCAGCGCGAATGATGGGAACGACAATCGGCGGGTCTTGAAGGCGCGTGCCTTGCGCGGTGTCCACGGGGGTCACGCAGTCAAAGTGCTCAACGGGCAGGTCGCGCGAGGCTTCGTAAACGAGCATGGTGCCCAAGTCTTTCAAAGCGGCGCGGAAGGCCGTGTTATCGCTGCGCGCGTCGCGCATGAGCGTGAGGCGTGAGGCGGCCAGTGGGTGGTCTACAACGTGGATATCCATGACCCCTACTCTAAAAGCTTTTTTTGCATTTTGTGGGAACCTTTCGGCGCGCAGCACAGTCCAATGAGGCATGAACACTTTTACCTTGGACCCCGAAGTAACCCGATCCCTTGCCCGTGACCTCGACCAACAGTCTGTTCCACAACCGTTGTCTCTGCCCTCGCTTCCGGGTGGGTGCCTCAGCGACTTCTGCTCTGCGCTGACCGCCGCGTTCCATAACGTCGCTGCGCGCGATGAGATAATGCGTTCTGACTTAGCTCACCTCGCGGAAGTCGCCGTCGCGACAACGCACGCAACACTCACTGTGGACAGCGATGGCGCTGCGGCTTTCGCCAACCAGAACGTCGCCCCACGTCCAGGAACGGAGGGATGAGCTCATGATGGTCATCATGGACGCCATTCGCCAGATTTCTGCGCTGCGCCCCGCCGAGCTCCCCGCCGTCCCCACGCCACGTATGCCGGATGTCTCAAGCGTGCACGAACTGGCCCGCATCACAGACGGCACACCAGAGAAGATCCTGCGTGCCGTGGACTCGCTACGAGCGGACTCGGCGCAGATTGAAAAGCTGCAGCGCGAGGCTCGCCAACTCGCATTTGGGTGCATTCGTGACCTCTTCGCCTTGGGCCTGCGCCTTCTCCAAGAGGCGGCACCCATGGCGCTGGGCTTGCTCGTTCCCAACCCGGCTGCACAGATGGCTGCCCGCGCCGCCCTGCAGGGACTAGCCATGCGCGGCCTCGCGGAGGCCGGGCAGCGCATTATGCAACTCGTCCATGAGCTCATTCCGCTCGCCCGTCCCCTTCTAGAGATAGCCGGTCGCGCCGTCGCCTCGGCCGTGGGCGAGGAAGGCCACGTCGCCAAAGACTCGCTCAAGTCGGAGCAGTCCCGTGCACTCCCCGGCGCGCCCGCGCCCTCCGCCACGCCCGAGCTTCGCCCCGCTGCGCTTGAAGACACCACCGTTGGCAGCAGTGCACGTCCGGCCACCAGCAGCTCCAGCGGTTCCGCGCAAGGTCAAGCCGCCGTCAACGCGGCGCTGTCACAAATCGGCACTCCGTATACCTGGGGCGGGACCGGCGCCGGTGGCTACGACTGCTCCGGACTAACGCAATGGGCGTGGCGCCAGGCGGGCATCGAATTGCCGCGCCTTGCCGAGCAACAAACGGTAGGCCGCCAAGTCACCGCCGCAGAGCTCCAGCCCGGGGACCTCGTCGTCTGGGACGGCCACGTGGCCATGTATGCCGGTGACGGTCAGATCGTCGAGGCCGGAAGCCCCGTCCAGACCAACCCGCTGCGCACCACCAACATGGGCATGGCGTTTAAGGGCTTTTGGCGACCGACCGGCTAATTCCACCGAAGCTCATGGGCGCTGCCTCGGCATGGGTACAAGCCGCTGCTCTAGTGCGAACGCGTGCGCATCCGTCGTGCACGGTTGGGTAGACTGAGCATTTATGAGCACCCGCGCAATCGTACCGATTAAGCTCTCGCTAACTGAGGGCGACTTTTATACCCTGTGGGCCCCGAAATGGCGCCAGAACGGCACGGAGTGGCAAGCCTTCTTGGGCGACGATGAGTCGATCCTCCTCTTCCACACCGAGGCCGAGCTGCTGACGTTTTTAGAGTCAGGCCAGCGCCACGACCTGCTGGATCACCCCAACTGGGAAGCTTTCAACTCGCGGCCCGCGAACCGCGTCTCCGTCGCGCCGCGCGATGACTACGACCTCATCGGCATGCCTGCCCAGCTGGCGGAGCGCCCCGGCCACGAGGCCGTGTCCACCGTCGCACGCGACCTGGAGGTCGCCGAGGCTCTCGCTTCGGTCGCGGGTGCCGAGCACACCACCATCTTCTTCGCCACGCACTCCATCCTGCGCAACACGGTGCGCGGCTCTGAGCACTACACGGGCGATGAAGGCCTGCGTGAGTGGTCTGGCGTGGGCCACGTCATCCTCACCAACTGGAAAGAGGTCATCGAAGACCTCGACAAGCACGTCAAGGTCGTTCCCACCACGGACTTCAGTGAGGACAAGGTGACCGACGCCGCCGCGCGTATCTCCGCCGCCACCGCTGCCGCAGCCAAAAAGCGGCAGGAGGACGAGGAGGCCCTCAAGGCCGGAGCCGCCGCCGCGGATCCGTACGACAAGTCGGTGTGGGCCGCCGCCGGTATCGACCCGGTGAAGATCACTATCGACCGCAAGACGGTCTACACACTGCGCACCTACCTGGGCGAGCGCCCGGTGTTCCTGGGCAAGTGGGGCGAGATTTACTCCTTCCCCACCCCGAAGCAGCTCATGCGGTGGATCATGGAAAACGATGACCATGACCTCGCCCGCGTCTCGACGTGGGAGGACATCGTTACCGCCGCCAACGCCGGCGAGCTTGAGATCCAGGTTCATCCGGACAACCAGTACACGTTTAACAACCTCGTGCGCGACATCGAGCAGGGACCAGAGGCCGTGGACAACAACCAGCTCGCTCGTGCCTACGAGATCTGCGCGGATGCCGCAGACTGGGCCGGCGACGACTCGATTAACTCCTTCATGCTGGAGAACCCGCGCTTCCAGGACTACCTGGGCTACATGCTGGGCTCCACAGAGCACGCTGGTTACGTGCCATCCAAACCGTACAGCGATCATTCCTCCGCTTGGCGCAGCCTGGAAGAGATGCTCATCAAGCGCTTTTCCAAGTTCTAAACAGCACGATAACCGCTGCCAGAGCACTGTGTCGGTCACCCCGGCGCCATGTGAACACCGAACGCCCGCTGCCCCACGTCATCGACGTGGGGCAGCGGGCGTTTGTTGTGCGACTAGGTGTTCTCTTCCACGCTTTCGGGACGCAGGTACGGCCGCAGCGCCGCGATGAGATTCGCGGTGAGCTGGGCAGTTTCCGGAGACTTCGGCGCGAGCGCGTCAAAGCCATGGTAAGCACCGGGAACCTCCACGAAGTCGACGGGAACGCCCGCCGCCCGCAGCTTGTCCGCGTAGGCACGCGACTCGTCGTAGAAGAGATCGAGCGTGCCGATGGAAATCCACGTCGGCGGCATGCCAGTAAGGTCGCCGCGATCCACAGGGGACGCATAGGGTTCCAGCTTCCGCTCAAGGTGATCAGCGCCGAGGTACGCGGCCCACGCAGCACGATTGAAGTTGGCCGTCCACACAAAGTGCCCGCGCCCGCCCTCGACGGGGAGCTGTCCCGTGCGGTGGTCGAGCATGGGATAGACCAACCCGTTAAAGACAACGGGATGGCCCCCATCGAACGCGCGTTGTGCAAGGCCCGCGGCTAGTCCGCCGCCGGCGCTATCGCCACACACCGCCAGGGGGCCGGAGGTGCGTTCCTGTGCCCAGCGCAGCGCCGCGTAGCAGACATCAAAATCCGCCGGGAAGGGATTCGCCGGGGCCTTGGGGTAATACGGTGCCACGATGATGGCGCCTAGCGCTCGCGCGATGGCCGCGTTGCGAGTGTCATACATCTCCGGCGCACCGACCAAATGTCCACCACCGTGCGTCCACACCATGACCGGTATGTCGCCCCAGTCGGGTGCATCCGCCGCGGCATCCACAGAGTCCGGCACGAGCACGTGTACGTCGCAGGACACGCCCTCGGGTGACTGCACACGCAGGCGGGAGGCCTGCACATCGTCGCCGGTGGGCTGCGCCATGACGGCGCGGCGGCCCAGCCCTGCGATCGTCATGGCCACAGCGCCTGGCACATTCGTAAACGGGACCCACGTCGCGGTCGTGCGCAGCGTCGGCGAGACAGCGCTGCGGTCAGCCCGCCATTGCGGCACGAGAGCGGCGGCTGCGCCGAGCGCGCCAAGGACCCCGGCACTGACGAAGGCGCGGGAGAAGAAGCGGGAACAGGTAGGGGACATCACTATTCTTTCGTGTGGGTGCGGGAACGGCGCACGGCATCGAGGGAAACGACGTCGGCATCAGGCGCATCCGGCACCGCCGGTGTCGCGGATTCTGTGGAGTCAGGGGGCTGCGCGGTCGTGGCGCGTTCACCGCCCAGAACCGTGAGCGGTCGTCGCGCAGCGCGGCGCGTGGCGGCGAAGCGGTGAATCTCCTCCCCTACGTCGGGCTCGCCCAGGATAATCACGTCGGAAAACGAGGCCTCGTCCACGGTGCGCAGCGCGCGGGGGCTCAGCAACGCGAGGGTGCATTCCTCCAGATAGCCGCGCACCCGCGTCGCTGCGTCAGGGCCCAAGGATTGGAGCGCGGTCTCGTCTACCTGTGGCTGTACCCCGCCCGGTGTGGCAAGCACAACATAGTGCCCAGCCGCCTTCGCAGCACGGTGCGTGTCGACGAAGGCAGCGGCATCAAAGTCCCCCTCGCCAGGCAAGATGATAAGCACCGAAGACGCAGTGTTTGACGCTGAAGACATGCCCCCATTGAACACGCGTCAACGCGCGATGGCACCCCACCGCAGCGCCACTGGCGCAATGAACAGCATGTTCGTCGGTTCCTGGCAGGCCGTCTTCAGGAAGCGTGCCGGGCACGAGACATCGGGCTAGTGCGTATGACCGTGGTCGTGATGATCGTGACCGTGGTCGTGGTCGCTAGCGGCGTCCGCGTCCTCGCCGCGGAAGAGGGCGTCCTCGGCGAATTCGGGGTCGCCGAGTTCCTCGTAGGCTGGCAGGATGGTCGTCTCCAGGAGCTTCTCACGCACGACCTGCGGGGCGAAGGCGTTCTCCACGGCCTTGACGGTGAGGTCGAAGAACTCCTCGAGACCGTAGCTCAACGTCTCGTTGAGCGCGACGAACTGGTCAGTGAGCGTGCCCACCTCCGGCAGGCCCGCGGAAATGGTGCACGTAAAGCCCAGCTGCTGCAGCAGCGGCAACGGGTGATCAGACAGGTCCTCGAGCTGGCCGCGCATGATTTCTACCGCGGGGCTAAAGATTACCGGGATGCGTCGGTCGCACACCCAGCCGGAGACCTCGCCCGGAGCGATGCCGTCAAGGTTCGCGGTGAAGTCATCTACCAGCGCCGTCGCGTGGGAGAGACGGTTCACGCCCGCCTGCACGCCCGCAGCAACATCATCGATCTCGCCATCAGCGTGAAGCTCGAAAGGAAGGAAGCCCCTGCGCAGGGTGGCAACGAGCGCGTCCACGTCCGGTAAAGGCTGCGCCACGTCGCCGCCCAAAGCAAAGCCCACAATGCGGGAGCCGTCAGAGCCACGGTCAGCCTTGTCCTTGCGTGCGGCGGCGACGGTGAGCGCGGCCAACTCCTGCAGGGTGGTGGACCCACGCAAGCCCATGATCACGAGTCGGGCGTCGAGGCCCGCGTGATCGAGCCCGGCAAGCGCGGCATCGACAGCCTCCTGCGCGCTGAAAGGATAGATCTCCGCATGGAGACGCAGCTCCGCGTAGACGACATTATCGGCGGCCAACGCCGCCACCGCGGCGGCCGTGGCCGCGGTGAGGTCCGCGGGAGTGGCGGCATCGGAAGGCACATGCTCATGGAGGGTGACTTTAGGCAGGCCAGCGAAGGTGTCGCGGTCCGAGTCCTTATTTTCCGGGCTAATCAAAGGTGCGTCATGCATGCCCACCATCGTAGGCGGACGCCTAAGATGTTTCACGTCATGAAAAAGCTCGCCACCCTGTCGCTCGCCGTAGTTTGTTCTGCGGCACTCAGCGCCCCAGTCCTCAGCCCCGCCCCCGCCCGTGCGCAGGAGGACCCTGCCGCCACGGCACCGGCCCCGGGCGATCCCGCAGGCGGCCCCGCTGACGACCAGGCAGGCGAGGAAGGCGAGGCCACAGTAGAATCCGTCACCCCGACCTACCGCACGGAGGCACCCAACACGGATACGTGTCCGCAGTCCCTCGTGCCGCCAGAGCCGGTGACGACCTCGGAGCGTCTGGCACCGGGCCAACCTGCGCCCACTCCCCTGCCGGCTACGCAGACCAGCGATTGCGGCGTCAAGGTGCCACAGGGCTTCATGGTGGACAAGGACGTCCTCGCCGCGGCGTTCCTCGTCGCGGACGTCGACTCAGGCGAGATCATCGCGATGAAGGATCCGCACGGGCGTTACCGCCCGGCATCCATCATCAAGGTGCTTCTCGCACTCGTCGCCATCGAGGAACTTGACCTCAACCAGAAATACACCGCCACCGCGGAGGACGCGAACGCGGACGGCTCCGCCGTGGGCATTGGTGAGGGCGGCGTCTACACCATCGAGCAACTTCTTCAAGGCCTCGTCATGGCCTCCGGCAACGATGCCGCGCACGCGCTCGCCCAAGCCCTGGGCGGCGATAAGGCGACCCTCAACAAGGTCAATAAGAAGGCCCACGAGCTGGGCACCACCGACACCGTCGCCGCGAGCTACTCCGGTCTCGACACGCCAGGCATGTCCACCTCTGCCTACGACCTGGGCCTCATCTACCAGGCCGCGTACCGCGACCCCACCTTCGCGCGCCTGGTCAACACGGATCACGTCGACTTCCCCGGCTACGGCGACATGCCGGGCTATGAGCTGTGGAACGACAACGGTCTGCTCATGAACGATCCGGAGGGCATCGGCGGCAAGACGGGCTATACGGATGATGCGCACCATACTTTCGTGGGCGCCGTCCACCACGGCGGACGCCGCCTCATGGCAATTATCCTCAACACGACCGTCGAGCATGGTCCTCGCGCGTGGGAGCAGGCCCAGAAGCTGCTCCACGAGTCTTATGATGTCCGCCCCGGCCAGGGCGTGGGTACGCTCACCCCCGCCGAGGATCATTCCGCCACCCCCACGGTGACGGCCACGCAGGACCCAGTGGCCCCCGGCCCCGCCGAGCCTTCCGATGCCCCCACCACCGCAGCGTCCGCTCACGCCTACGACCCGGTCCTCGACGAGCTCAAGCCGTGGATGAGCTGGCTCATCGTGGGGCTCGTCGGGCTCTTTGCGCTAATCGCCGCGGTGCTCACACTGCGTGGAACGACGGGGCGCCACCGCAAGCGCTAGCGCGATCGCGCACGCCAGAGCGCGACGAGGAAACGCGACTGGCCAGCTTTAACGCCGCGGCGAACGCTTGACCACCTCGGCATGAGCGAAGCGATCGTGGGCGCCCAGCATGCCGTTGTCAGGTGAGATGGTGCCGACGCTGATAAGCCCGCCTATGAAACCGACGAGCTGGCCGAGTCCCGGCACGATGTTGACGAGGCGGAACCAGTTGCGTTTCATCGCCTGTTGCGGGCTAAGCCGCGCGTGGGTGTCCACGTCGCGCACTTGATAGCCTGCCGCCAGTTTGATGGGGCTGCCGCCCCAGAGCACCTCAGGGAGGATGAAGTACGCCGAGAAGACGACGAAGAAGAGAAGCGCCGCGATAGCATCGCCATTATCGCCAAAGACGCTGAGCGGCGAAAGCACCACACCACCGACCACCGTGGCGAGGAAACCGTCCACGATGCCCATCGCCCAGCGCGTGCCGGGCTTCGCGCGCTGCGCGACAGCGCCGTAATCCACGACGCCGGTGGGCTGTCCCCACACTGGGTGCGCGGGGCTGGGCACGATGTTATTCGGCCCCACGCCCGGCGTGTGAGCGAAGTTAAGAGAAGAACCGTACGGGTTCACCGCAGGTTGATCGGGCTGGGCGTACTGGCCATAAGGGTTCTGCGCAGGGCCCGGCTGTGTGTGCTGGTGCGGCTGCGGGGCGCTGGCGGCCTGCGCGTCAGTGTCGTGGTCGGGTTCCGTCCACCCCGTGTAATCCTGTGGCCACGTGCCAAAGTCGCAGAGGTACTGCAACTGCGCCCACGTGACGCCACGACCAGCGCGGAGCGCTTCATCGTAGAGTACGCGGGCCTCGTCGTTACCTAAGATGCCGTAGCCGATATTCGTCTCACGCCGCGTATCCGCCGACGTGGGATAGCCCTGCTGAGACAGGCGCGCGTCGCGCGCCGAAAGCAAGACGCCCAGAGCGGTCGAGTTGTCCTGCGGATCGAGACCAAAGTGGGTGTAGAGGTTCGGCGCATGCATGGACGCTCACGGATCCTTTCGTTGCTGCACTGCGCACCCCATCGCGCTGCGAGAGCGCCGCGCGGGGTGCCGCAGAGACTCTTCTGGGTGTGTTTGTGGCACTATTGTATCGCCCGCGCCACGGCTCACTCGAGCGAACGGCGGGGCGACGTGTGGATGAGCTACTTGCGGCGCAGCAACGCCACGAGGCCGGCGCCCACGGCGCCGAGAGCCGCGCCAATGCCCAGCGTGGTGCCGGCGGACGGGCCGGTCTTCACCTCGTTGCGCACACGAATAATCGCTGGCGCGGGAACGTCCACGTCCTCGGCATTGACGAGAGACTCGTCCGTCGTCGCCGTCCAGGCGGAGACATAGAGCACCACGCGCCAGACGAGGTACATGACAACCATGAGGACAATGACGGGGCCGAAGACGGCGCCCGCCGGGTTGCCTGCAGCAGAGGACATGATGACGGTGGACAGCTGTTTGAGGACCTCAAAGGCCACGGCGCCGATAAGCGCACCCATGAGGCCGGACTTCTTCGGCACCTTAGTGCGCGGCAGGATGACAATGAGCCACCAGAACACGAGGAAGTTCGCAATGAGACCGACCACTAGGCCAACGAGGAAGATCACGCTATTCATGCCGGGGAAAGATTCGATGCCCACCCAGCCGAAAACCTTCTGCGTAAGTCCAGAAGAACCGGCTGCGGTAACGCCGAAGGCGATGACGAGCGCGACGAGCAAACCGATGAGGCCGAGCAAGTCGCTGAGCTTCTTTTGAATGAAGCTGCCGCCTTCATTCGCGTCGATCTTCCACATCGCGGAGATACCAACGCGCAGGTTGTTCATCCATCCCAAGCCAGACCACAGGGTGGTCAGACCACCGATGCCGAACATGGCGCCGCGCTGATCGACGGCGGTTTCAAGAACCTCGTTGAGTGTCGAGCCCAAATCACCCGAGACAGACTCCGTGATTTGGTCCTGCAATTGCTGGAAAAGGTCGGGACGCGATGCCAAGACCGTTGCGGCACCCGCGGTCAGCAGCATGAGCAACGGGAAGATAGCGAGCACCGAGTAGTACGTGGTGGCTGCGGCGAACTGGTTGCCGCCCTCAGACCCGTACCGATCGAGCGTGCGCATGATGTGATCGACGAAGGGCGAACGCTCACGCACTTTGTCGACGGCACCTGGCTCGTCATCATATGCGCGTTCAATGCCGTACACGTCGGTGCGTGCCTCGTCGTTCTTCGTAGACGGAGATGACGCTGCTGTCATGCGGACGAGAGTCCTTTCTTAGAAAGAAATAAGTTACTCGTCCCAGAATATCGCGGTCCTAGCCACGGCGGGGGCGGAGGAAGCCAACCTTGTCATAAACGTTATCGAGTAGGGGCTGCGCGATCTCCTGCGCGCGCTCCGCGCCGCGGGCAAGGATGGACTCGAGCTCGCCGCGGTCCGCCATGAGTTCCTCATAGCGTGCCTTGAGCGGCGTGGTGAACGCTTGGAGGGCATCGGCAGTGTCGACTTTGAGGTGGCCATAGCCCTGACCTGCGTACTTCTCGACCAGGGCGTCCACGGATTCGCCGGTGAACGCGGACTGGATGATAAGGAGGTTGGACACGCCTGGCTGGGTCTCACGATCGAAGGCGACAGAACCCAGATCATCCGTGACAGCGGACTTGATGCGCTTGGCCGAGGTCTTCGGATCGTCGAGCAAGTTGATGATGCCCTTCGGGTTCGAACCCGACTTCGACATCTTAGAGGTCGGATCCTGAAGGTCGTAGATCTTCGCGGAGCCCTCCGGAATGAACGGCTCGGGCACACGGAAGGTCTCGCCATACTTGGCGTTGAAGCGCTCGGCCAGATTGCGCGTGAGCTCGAGGTGCTGACGCTGGTCCTCCCCCACCGGCACGAAGTCCGGCGAGTACAGCAGGATGTCCGCCGCCATGAGCATGGGGTAGGTAAACAGACCCACGGAGGTGCGGTCCGAGCCTTGCTTGGCGGACTTGTCCTTGAACTGCGTCATGCGCGAGGCCTCGCCAAAACCGGTAAGGCACTGCAGGACCCAGGTGAGCTCCGTGTGCTGCGGGACGTGGGACTGCACGAAGAGCGTGGACTTCTCCGGATCGATGCCCAGGGCGATGAGCTGGGCGGCACCGGCAATGGTGCGCTGGCGCAGCGCCTCGGGATCCTGCTCCACCGTGATGGCGTGCAGGTCCGGGATGAAGTAAAAGGCCTCGAAGGAATTCTGCAAGTCAATCCACTGCTTGAGGGCTCCCAGGTAATTACCCAAATGGTAGGAATCCGCCGTGGGCTGGATACCGGAGAGGACGCGGTGCGTCGCGGCGTCGTCGCCTGCGTCGGTGTTCCCCGCGGTTGCTGCAGAATTCTGTTCAGTCATAGTCATTCAGTGTAGTGCGCGGCCTCCTGCGTGCAAGGCCCAGGGTTGGCTTCACGGCGCGGGTCTCGCCCAGTGAGCGGTTAGGCGCCAGGTGCGCCAGTGATGAACGCAATCTGCCCCAGATGGACCGCAGCGTCATCGATAATCGAGATAATGCGCACCCCGCGGGTAACGTGCGGGGTCCACGTAGTATCAATCACGTCATCCAGCTGCGATTCGGTTAACGAGCCCGCGTAATCGCGCAGCGCAGTGAGCGTCGCTCGCACATAGTCAACGAGGGCAGCCAGCTCTGCAGCATCAGTAACCTGCACGGCGCGGGCCTGCTCGTCCGAGTCGCCGTAGCCGATTCCCGCACGGTCAAGATCAGGAAGGCGATGCGTCTCCCATGCCTCCGGCTCGCCGGTCAACTGCGCCAATTGCACGTCAGCCATGCGGCCCGTATGCCACAACAGCCACGCGACGGAATTCGGATGATCAGCGAGGTGGGTGTTAGCCTGCTCCACGCTCAGCTGGGGCAGGTATCCCAGGCTGTCGAGCGGGCGCGAGGCCATGTCTGTGAGTACCGCAGTGGCATCCATGTCGTAATCTCTCCTTGTTTTCCTACGAATACGTACGCCCGAGCCTAGGCCGAACTACGGGCGCGGCGTCACGCCGGATACCCCGCGCGAGACTACGCGACGGCCGACTCGGCCGCTCTCCTGCTCGAACGGGAAACGAGCAGCTGCGTGAGCGTGACCTGGATAGCAATAGCGATTCCGACTGCTGCCGCGAGGAACCCGAGGCCCGTCGCACTGACGATGGGCCCAGCCAGCAGTCCGCCGGCAGCGCCACAGATGTTCATGACCAAGCCTGAACGGCCTTGGAAGTTGGCGCGAGAATTGGTGGGCGACGCGGCGACGAGCTGAGCCGAGGATCCCACGAGGATGGCGGACCAACCAATGCCCAGCAGCATGATCACCACCAGCACCATGTTCTGATCGTGCTGCGCTACCGCGACGATCGCGCAGGCAAGGAGAGTGAGCACCGTGTCGCATTGTGATCGTTGCCACCGCCGACAAGCGATCTGTGAGCACGCCGAACACTGGCACCAAGATGTACATCGCGCCCACATGGGCGGAGATGACGATGCTGATAAAGCCGAGCCCTGCATGATGGTGGGTTGAGATGCACCGCCGTCATGGACATGATGCCGATCATCGCGAGATGAGACAGCGCGACGGTGGCGTTCGCACGGGTGCGTGCGGTGGACTACGCGGTGGAAACAGCGTGAATAGACATGGCGACCAGCCAACCGCAACCGTACTAATTAGCCTACTTTTTCTAGAACGTGAATTACGGAAATGCAGCTTGCCCGTGAATTAAAAGAGGCTTCGGAACAAGGCCCGGATGTAGCTTCGCGCTTCATGGCCATTCTTCATGTCAACGCCCACCGGCGTGCGCGACTCCCCCATATACCGAAAGCCGCCCCTCCCGAAACGGGAAGGGCGGCTTAGCGTCGCGAACGCGAGAACTAGATCTTGCGCTTGGTCGGGCTGTGGGTGTCCAGCGCGTCAGAGAAACCAGCGACCATCAGGGCACCGCCCACACCCATGAGGACCATCGGTGCCAGGGACAGGAAGGACGGGCCTTCGACGCTAAACCACCAGATGGCGGCGGCCAAGATAACAGCGCCGAGGATGAATTCAATTGCTGCGCGTGCCATGCAGTTGCTCCAAGTTCTCGCGAGGAAAGAATGATATAGACGCCACAGAGTTTAACACCCGGCACACGATTCAATCCATTAATTCCCGCTTTCAGCCGCCCGCGCGGGGGTAGCCTTTAGCGGTACTCCACCATAAGCGGAGAGTGATCGGACCAGCGTTCCTCGACGCTCGGGGCCTTGTCGACCCAGGTGCGCACGGCGCGATCGAGTATCGCACGGGTCGCGGCTTGATAATCGATGCGCCACCCTGCGTCGTTATTGAAGGCCTGACCACGGTAGGTCCACCACGTGTACGGGCCGTCCAGCTCCGGATGGAGGCGACGCCCGACGTCAAACCAACGCGGTTCGTGGTCGGCGGCGCGGGCCGCCCAATCCGTCTTCGTCGCGTACTCCACCACGCCGTGGTACTCGCCCAGGCGCGCCTTGACCTGCGGCTCAGAATCCGGGAATGCACCAAAGACGAAGTCCATGAAGGCGCGCTCCTCCGGCAAGTGGCCAGCCTTCTTCTCGTTCGCCTTGTTGTTCTTCAGGTCCTGCGCGCGGTGGCAGATATTCCAGTCGCCACCGATGACCATCTGCGGGAACTCGTTGGCACGCTCCTCGAGCACATCCGCGAACTCGTCCAGGAAGCGGTACTTCTCATCCAACTTGGGCGAGTCCGTGTCGCCGCTGGGCAGGTAGAGGGAGGCGACGCGCTCGCCGGTGGCGACGGTGGCCTCTATGTAGCGACCGGAAGTGGCAAAGGAACCGAAACCCACGGAGACATCGGAAAGCTCCGTGCGGGAGAGAATGCCCACGCCGGCGCGGCCCTTGGCGTCCGACTCAGCCTGAACCAGGTGCCAGCCCGCCTCGAGCGACGGCGCCAAAGCCTTCTCTGTCTCCGTGGGGTTGGCGCGCACCTCCTGCATGAGGACAACATCCGCCGGTGTCTGGGCCAGCCAGGCGTTCATGCCCGGGTTGAGTTCGTTGCGCTGCTTGCAGGCGGCGCGGATGCCATTGACGTTGACGGAAGCGATAGTAAAAGTCATGGTCACTACTCTAGCGGGCGGACGAGCGGGCCAAGCGCGCGGCCACGACGCAGAGAACGACGGCGATGACCGAGAGGACAGCACCGGCGAGCGCCGGTGAACCGAAGCCCAGGCCCGCTCCGACGACGAGGCCGCCGACGGCCGCGCCACCCGCGTTCGCCGTATTGAGCGCCGATTGATTGAGCGCTGCGGCGAGCGTCTGGGCCTCGCCCGCGTGGTCGAGCAAACGCACCTGAAGACTAGGCTGCAGCGCCATGCCGAAGACGCCGATGAGGGTGAAGAAGACGGTGGCGGGAATGACGTGGGCGGTCGAGAAATAGAACGCGATAAGCGCGACCGCGAGTGCCGCGACGGAGAGCACCAATCCTTTCTCCACGTTCCAGTCGGCGAGGCGTCCGCCCAGCCAGTTACCCGCGGTCATGCCACCGCCGAAGATCATGAGGATGAGCCACATCCAGCCCTCGGGCAGGCCGGCATCCTTCGTCATGATCCACGTAATGTACGTGTAGACGGCGAACATGCCAGCGAAACCGGTGACGCCGATGAGCAGCGTGAGCCATACCTGCCCCTTGGAGAATACGGAGAACTCCTGACGGATGGAGCTCGCCGCCATCTGCGTCATGTGTGGCATGGCGATCCACAGGCCGCCGATGGCGACAAGGGCGATAACGGCGACAACGCCGTAGGCCGCGTGCCAGCCCAGGTTTTGGCCCAGGACTTGGGCAAGTGGCACGCCCACGATGGTCGCGACGGTGAGACCGGTGACGACGAAGGCGAGTGCGCGGCCGCGCTGGGCCGGCGGGGACATCGACGCCGTGGCGAGCATGGCCACCGAGAAATACGCGCCATGCGGAAGGCCTGCGACAAAACGTGCGCCGAGAAGGACCGGGTAGCTCGTCGCCGCGACGGAGGCGAGATTGCCCACGACGATGAGCCCCAGCAGGATGAGGATGAGACGACGACGTGGAAGCTTCGCGGTGAGTGCCGCGACGCCCGGCGCGCCGACGACGACGCCGAGAGCGTAGGCAGAGATGATGGTCGAGGCGGTGTCCTCGCTCACCCCGAAGTCCGCCGCGATGAGCGGCAGGAGGCCCATGGACGTAAATTCCGTGGTGCCCAGCGCGAAGGCGCCGAGCGCCATGGCGAGCATGGCGATGGTACGGCGACGCCGCCCCATCTCCGTCTGGCGGGGAATGGGGCGGCGGTGGAGCCGGCGGCGGGGCGCCCGGCTCGTGGGCTGGGATTCTTCGACTATCCGCATGGTGTCCTTGTACGCTGCGCGCTCAGTGACAGCGCGTGTGTATTCAGTGCGCGTGTGTTTTTAGCTTTGCTCGACGATCTTGACCTTGGGCGCAAACGCCTCCGGGTTGCGACGCATGATGCGGCGTTTATCCCACATCGTGACGAACCACAGGGTCACGCCCACGAGTGCCAGCGCAGCACCGGCGAGCGCCGTCGAGTTGTAGGAGAACCCGGCGCCGACGACGATACCGCCGATGGCCGCGCCCATGGCGTTCGCGATGTTGAGGGCCGACTGGTTGAGCGCGGAGGCGAGTGCCTGCGCGTCACCGGCGACCTCCATGAGGCGCAGCTGCAGCGAGGGCACGAGGACGGAGCCGAAGAAGGCGAGGACGCCGAAGACGAGGGCTCCGGCCCATGCATTGTGCGCGGCGAAGTAGAAGGCGACGGCCAGGCCCAGCATGCACGTGAGCGCAGCGAGAATGGCGACGTCCATGTTGCGGTCTGCCATGGCGCCGCCGGCGCCATTGCCCAGCGTCATGCCAATGCCGTAGGCCATGAGCACGGCCCACGTCCACTTCGCATCCATGCCGGCGACCTCCGTCATGGTCCACGTGATGTAGGTGTAGATCGAGAACATGACCGCGAAACCGGCAATGCCCATGAAGACCGTGAGCCAGACCTGGGAGTTCTTCAGCGCGCCCATCTCCGTGGCCAGGGAGGTCTGCTGCATCTTCGTCATGTGCGGCATAAGGAAGTAGAGCAGGACCATCGTCGCGAGCGCGATGATGACCACCAGGAGGTACGCCGCGTGCCACGTCATCGCCTGGCCGAGCGCCTGCGCGGCTGGCACGCCCACGACGGTGGCGACGGCCAGCCCCATGCCCACAAACGCCATAGCCTTACCGCGGTCGCCCGCCGGAGACATGGACGCCGCGGACAGGTTGGCCACGGAGAAATACGCGCCATGCGGCAGGCCAGCAACAAAGCGGGCAGCGATGAGCACGCCAAAGTTGGGCGCGAGCGCCGTAAAGAGATTGCCCACGAGCAGGAACGCAATGAGCAGCAGGATCAGGCGACGGCGCGGGAGCTTGCCCGTCACCGCGGAGATTACCGGCGCGCCCACCACGACGCCGAGCGCGTAGATAGAGATAAGAATCGACGCGGAGTCCTCAGACATCCCGAAATCGTGCGCGATGAGCGGCAGCAAGCCCATGGACACAAACTCGGTCGTGCCGATGGCAAACGCGCCCAGCGCCATGGCGAGCATGACGAGGGTGCGGCGGGTCGAAGAAATCTCGGTCTGGCGCGGCACGCGCGAGGCGTTGGGGTCGCGGGGACGCTTACGCTGGTCAGTCTTTGCGGAGGAGTCAGTCACGAGCTAGGACGTTAGCTAATCCCTAGCAGTCTTCGTAAGTTGTGGGCGACATTCACGACGAATCAGACATGACGCACCACGTGTGACATGGCGCACCCACATCTCGTCCGAAATCCCCCGATAGGCTGCGCCTTTCTCCCCCACAGGCGGTAGATGGTAGCGTAGGCTCACCTAAGTAGTACGAACCTTATTTATCGTAAAGGATGTCTCTGATTATGGCTCATACCCATGGTGCCGCACGCACTCTCCTCGCTGCGCTCGCTGGCCTCTCACTCGCGCTCACCGGATGCTCGTCCGCGGATTCCGGCACCACTGGCGGCTCTGACTCCCAATCCGCGCCCGACGCGCAGTCCTCCTCTGACTCCACCGCGGCGTTCCCCGTCACCCTCCAGCACGCCTTTGGCGAGACCACCATCGAGGCCGCCCCGCAGCGCGTCGCCACCGTAGGCTGGGGCAACCACGAGGTCCCCCTCGCCTTGGGCATCGCGCCCGTGGGCATGTCGAAGGTGACGTGGGGCGACGACGATGGCAATGGCATCCTGCCCTGGGTCGAGGACAAGCTCACCGAGCTCGGCGCGGAGACCCCTGTTCTCTTCGATGAGACGGACGGCATTCCCTACGAGCAGGTCGCGGAAACCAAGCCGGACGTCATCCTCGCCTCCTACTCGGGACTCACGCAGGAGGATTACGACACGTTGTCCAAGATCGCGCCCGTAGTTGCCTACCCCACCCAGCCGTGGACCACCTCGATGGAGGACATGGTCACCATGAATGCGAAGGCCCTGGGCAAGGAGGACGAAGCCAAGGAGCTGCTCGCCGCCCTCGATAAAGAGGTCTCTTCGACCTTGGACTCTTACCCCGATCTCAAGGACAAGAAGGTGCTGTTCACCTCCTTTGGCGGTGCCTCCGATCCGTCCAAGGTGGGCTTCTACACCACCGAGGATCCCCGCATGGGCTTCCTCGCCAACCACGGCCTCGCCGTGCCGCAGGTGGTCAAGGACAACACCGAGGGCGCCGACTCCTTCTGGGTCGAGATCTCCGCCGAGCAGCCGGAGCTCTTCGAGGACGTCGATCTCATCGTCTCCTACTCCCAGGGCGGCGCGGAGGCCGACGCCAAGGCACTCAAGGACATGCAGAACGACCCCCTGCTCTCCAAGATTCCAGCCATCAAGAACGGCCACGTCGCCTGGCTGCCGGAGGGCCCGCTGGGCGCCGCATCCAACGAGTCGCCACTGTCCATTCCGGCCACCATCGACGACTACTTCTCACTCCTCAACGACGCCGCCCAGTAACCCGCCGTGACGCACCAGATGCCCCGTCTTCCCGAGACCACCGAATCCCCGAACCGCCCGCGTCCCCGCCCAAGCACCGATTCAGGCCCGGACTCAGGCACCCGCACGCACGCCCGCCGCGCCAGCCTTGTCCTCGCCGGCACGCTCCTCGCGCTCGTACTCGCCGTCGTGGCGTCTGTCATGTTTGGCGTCCGCGTCATCGGCGTGGCCGACGCCCTCGCCGCGTTGCGGGGACACGCTGACACCGCGGCACAGGCGGCAGCCTATGTCCGCGTGCCGCGCACGGTCCTCGCCGTCCTCGTTGGCGCAAGCCTCGCCGTCGCGGGCACGGTCTTTCAAGGCGTCACCCGCAATCCGCTCGCTGATCCCGGCATCTTCGGGGTGCTCGCTGGGGCATCGCTCGCCGTCGTCACTGGCATCACGTTCTTCGGGCTCGCCCGCCCATTCAGCACCATGGCCGTGGCCATCGTCGGATCCTTCTTGGCCGCGACCTTCGTCTACGCGGTGGGATCGCTCGGCCGCGGCGGAGCGACGCCGCTCAAGCTGGCGCTCGCGGGCGCGGCCACTGCGGCGGCCATCTCCAGCCTCGTCTCTGCCATCGTGCTCCCCCGCGCCGACGTCATGGATACCTTCCGCTTCTGGCAGATCGGCTCCGTGGGCGGCGCGCAATGGCCACACCTCGCCGCCGCGGCCCCGCTGTTACTCCTCGGCGCCGGCATCGCCGCCTACTGCGCGCACGGGCTCAACGCCCTAGCGCTGGGCGATAGTCTCGCCAGCGGTCTGGGATTCCATGCCGCCCGCACGCGGCTTATCGCCACGATCGGCGCGGTTATCCTCTGCGGCTGTGCAACGGCGCTTGCCGGCCCCATCGCCTTCATCGGGCTCATCGTCCCGCACCTCATGCGCGTGCTCGTCGGCGCCGATCACCGCGTCCTCTTGCCAGCGTGCGCGCTCGGCGGTGCGGTCGTCCTCACCATCGCGGACACGGTGGGCCGGCTTATCGCCCGACCCGAAGAGCTCGCCGTGGGCATCCTCACGCCCTTCCTCGGCGCCCCGCTGTTTATCTGGATCATCCGCCGCACGAAGATACGAGAACTCGCATGACCGCCACGACCACCACGCCCGCGCCCCGCACGCAGCACGAACTCGCCCACGACATTCGCGCCGCCCGCCGTAATCGTGCACGCTCGCACGCTCTGCGCACCACTTTCCTCGTCCTCCTCGTCGGCGGCCTATGGCTCGCCAGCCTCGTCTTCGGGGAGGTGACCTACTCGCTCGGCGACATCGCTCGCGTCATCGCAGGGCAGAGCGTCCCCGGCGCGTCCTTTAGCGTCGGAGAGCTGCGCCTGCCGCGCGCCACCGTCGCCGTCGCCGTGGGCCTCGCGTTTGGCATCGCAGGAACCACCTTCCAAACCCTGCTGCGCAATCAGCTGGCCTCGCCTGACATCATCGGCATCTCCTCGGCGGCCTCGGCCGCGGGCGTCACCGGAATCGTCGCCTTCCACTGGTCGCAGACCGCTGTCTCGGCCTTTTCGCTCGCCGCCTCACTCGTCGTCGCCGCGGCGATCTACCTGCTCAGCCTCACGTCCGGTTTCTCCGGTACCCGGCTCATTCTCATCGGAATTGGTATCTCCGCCATCCTCAATTCCTGGGTGACGTACCAGCTCTCCCGCGCCGCGGCGTGGGACCTCGGAACCGCCACCCGCTGGATCACCGGCTCTCTCAACACGATGAGCTGGGAGCGCGGCGCCCCGCTGCTTCTCACCGTCGCGCTCTGCGTACCGCTTATGACAATCGGCCGCCACCAACTCGCGGTACTCCGGCTTGGCGATGCCCTCGCCACTGGCCTCGGCCTGCGCCTCAACGCCGTGCGGGTCGCACTCATCGCCGGCGCCGTCACGCTGATCGCCGTGGGCACCGCCACTGCCGGCCCCGTCGCCTTCGTGGCCTTTATGTCCGGCCCCATCGCCACTCGGCTCTACCCGGGAGGGCTCACCTCTCCGCTGCCCGCCGGTCTCATCGGCGCTGTCCTCGTCCTCGCCGCCGATCTCGCGGGGCAATTCGCCTTAGGCACCCGCTACCCCGTGGGCGTCATCACCGGCGCCCTCGGCGCGCCTTTCCTCATCTATCTGCTCACCCGCGCCCGCCGGTAACAACACAACGCAACGTCCGATAAACCCACCTACAAAGAAAAGAGCTTCCATGCACTCCGAACTCCGCGCGGATTCGCTCACCGTCGGCTACGGCGGCACGCCCATCCTGGACGATCTCAGTCTCACCGTCACGCCGGGGCGGATCACCTCCATCATCGGACCCAACGGTTGCGGTAAGTCGACGCTGCTCCACACGCTCTCGCGTCTACTCAAGCCTGCGGGCGGTTCGGTCCTCCTCGACGGCCGCGACATCTCGTCGGTTCCCACCAAGGAACTTGCGCGCACCCTCGGGCTCCTGCCGCAATCCCCCACCGCGCCCGAAGGCATCACCGTCGCCGAACTCGTCGGCCGCGGCCGCTCGCCGCACCAGAATTTCCTCTGCCAGTGGTCGCAGGCGGATTACGACATCGTCGCCCAGTCCCTCGCGGCCACCGGTCTCACAGAACTTACCGAGCGCAGCGTCGACGAACTCTCCGGCGGCCAACGCCAACGCGTGTGGATCGCCATGGCGCTCGCACAGCGCACCGACGTGCTGCTCCTCGACGAGCCCACGACATACCTCGACGTCAAGCATCAACTCGACGTCCTCGATCTCCTCGTCGACCTCAACGAGGAACGCGGGACCACCATCGTCATGGTGCTCCACGATCTCAACCTCGCCGCGCGCTATTCGGACGAGCTCATCGCCGTCTCCCGCGGCAAAGTCCTCGCCCACGGCACGCCCGCAGACGTCGTCACCGAAGACACCGTCCGTGCGGTATTCGGCATCGACTCCACCATCGTGCGCGATCCCGTCTCCAGCGCACCTGCGGTCATGCCCAGGGGCCGCCATCGCGTCTCCACCCCATCCACCACCCACTAATCAACTCGAATAGTAGAAAGGAAGCTATGCCTTTCCTCGCTTTCCGCGCCCACGTGGTCTCCACCCAGCGCATCTCCCCGTCATTCCAGCGCATCCGCCTCGGCGGCCTGGATCAGATGGGCCCCGCCGGCCCCACCCGCGACCTGCGCATTAAGCTCATCTTCCCTGGACCTCAGGGGCTGCCTGTGCTTCCCGAGGGCGATGCCACTTGGTTCGACCACTGGCGTAGTCTCGATCCCGCCGCGCGCGGCCCCATGCGCACCTACTCCGTGCGCAACCACGTGGGCAGTGAGATTGACGTCGACTTCGTCCTACACACCGCTCCTGGCGCGACGGGCCCCGCCTGCGCGTGGGCTCAGGCCGCGCGCCCCGGCGATGAAATCCTCGTCATCGCGCCGCCGCTTTCCGATGCCTCCGGTGGCGGCATCGAGTTCTCTCCAGGTTCCGCGTCGCAGGTTCATCTCTTCGGCGACGAGACGGCCCTGCCCGCCATCGCGCGCATCATCGATGAATGGCCGTCAACTCCTGTGGGACTCACCGGCACCGCCCACATTGAGGTCCCTTACGCCCAGGACCAGCAGGTCATCGCCCCGCCCAATGGCCTGGACGTACGCTTTTACCCACGCGGCGCACGCCCGCACGGCGAGGCGCTCCTCACCGCCGCCGCGCAGTTGCTCAGTACCGACGTCCCCGAGTACTCCCCCACCGGCATGAGTCCAGAGGAAACGGTGTGGGAAACCGCCGCTTTCTCGGCCTCCGGCGAACCCCTCGACGCCAGCATCGATGCCCACACCGCCTCGCCGGCTCCCGACGCCTACTTCTGGATTGCCGGCGAGTCCACGCTGGTGACCACCATGCGTCGCATGCTCGTCAAACAGGTTGGCGTCCCTCGCGAGCAAGTGTCCTTCATGGGCTACTGGAAGCGCGGCCGCGCCGAAAACTAATGGCCGTCCCGCCCCGCTCAAACGGGGTTAACCGCGCTCACAAAACCCACCCAACGTGTCGCAGGCAAACCGTACAACAGGTATTCTTGAGCGTCGAAGATTTTTTCAACTTTATCTAGGAGAATCATGGCAAAGATCATCTGGACCCGCACGGACGAAGCTCCGCTGCTGGCTACCTACTCGTTCAAGCCCGTCGTTGAGGCCTTCGCCTCCACTGCTGGTATTGAGGTCGAGACCCGCGACATCTCCCTGGCCGGCCGCATCCTGGCACAGTTCCCGGAGACCCTCGGCGACCAGAAGGTCGATGACGCTCTGGCAGAGCTGGGCAAGCTCGCTAAGACGCCGGAAGCCAACATCATCAAGCTGCCGAATATCTCTGCGTCCCTGGTTCAGCTGAAGAAGGCCATCGCCGAGCTCCAGGCGGAGGGCTACAAGCTCCCGGATTACCCGGATAACCCGTCCACCGAGGAAGAGAAGGCCATCGCCGCCGCCTACGACTCTGTCAAGGGCTCCGCCGTCAACCCGGTTCTGCGCGAGGGCAACTCTGACCGCCGCGCCCCCATCGCCGTGAAGAACTTCGCTAAGAAGAACCCGCACCGCATGGGCGCTTGGACCGCTGATTCCAAGACCAACGTTGCCACCATGGCTGACAACGACTTCCGCCACAACGAGAAGTCCGTCATCATGCCGGCCGCTGACACCCTGACCATCAAGCTGATCGGCTCCGCCGATCAGAGCGAAACGATTCTCCTCGACGGCCTCAAGGTCCTCGAGGGCGAGGTCATCGACGGCACCTTCATGTCGGCCAAGGCCTTGGACAATTTCCTGCGAGACGCAGTCTCGCGAGCCAAGGAAGAGGGCATCCTCTTCTCCGCTCACCTCAAGGCCACCATGATGAAGGTCTCCGACCCCATCCTCTTCGGCCACGTTGTCCGCGCCTTCTTCGCTGACGTCTTCGACAAGTACGGCGAGCAGCTCTTCGCCGCTGGCCTCAACGGCGAAAACGGCTTGGGCGCCATCTACGCAGGCCTCGAGAATCTCGAGAACGGTGCTGAGATCAAGGCTGCCTTCGACGCTGCCCTCGAAAACGGCCCGGACCTGGCCATGGTCAACTCTGACAAGGGCATCACCAACCTGCATGTTCCGTCTGACGTCATCATCGACGCCTCCATGCCGGCCATGATCCGCACCTCCGGCCACATGTGGAACAAGAACAACGAGGAGCAGGACACCCTCGCTGTCATTCCGGACTCCTCCTACGCTGGCGTCTACCAGGCCGTCATCGAGGACTGCAAGGCCAACGGCGCCTTCGACCCGACCACCATGGGCACCGTCCCGAACGTCGGCCTCATGGCGCAGAAGGCTGAAGAATACGGCTCCCACAACAAGACCTTCAAGATTGCTTCTGACGGCAAGGTCCAGGTCGTCAACTCCGCTGGCGATGTGCTCATCGAGCACGACGTCGAGGCTGGCGACATCTGGCGCGCATGCCAGACCAAGGACGCCCCGATCCAAGACTGGGTCAAGCTGGCCGTCAACCGCGCTCGCCTGTCCGGCATGAAGACCATCTTCTGGCTCGACCCGGAGCGAGGCCACGACCGCAACATCACCGAGCTGGTGAAGAAGTACCTCAAGGACCACGACACCGAGGGTCTCGACATCGAGATCATGGATCCGGTCTCCGCAACCAAGGCGTCCGTCGAGCGCATCCGCAAGGGCGAGGACACCATCTCCGTGACCGGTAACGTCCTGCGTGACTACAACACGGACCTCTTCCCCATCCTCGAGCTGGGTACCTCCGCGAAGATGCTCTCCGTCGTTCCGCTCATGGCTGGCGGCGGCCTCTTCGAGACCGGTGCAGGCGGATCCGCTCCGAAGCACGTCCAGCAGGTCGAGGAAGAAAACCACCTGCGCTGGGACTCCCTCGGCGAGTTCCTCGCCCTGGCCGAGTCCTTCCGTCACGAGCTCAACGCTCACGGTAACGAGAAGGCTGGCGTCCTCGCCGCCGCTCTCGACAAGGCTACGGAGACCCTGCTCGACGAGGGCAAGTCCCCGTCCCGCAAGGTCGGCGAGATCGACAACCGCGGCTCCCACTTCTTCCTCACCCTCAACTGGGCCAAGGAACTGGCTGCGCAGTCTGATGACGCTGAGCTCGCTGAGCACTTCGCTCCGATTGCCAAGGCTCTCGAGGACAAGGCTGATGAGATCGCTCAGGCCCTCATCGACAACCAGGGCCAGCCGGCTGATCTCGGCGGCTACTACGCTCCGGACGAGGACAAGCTCAACGCTGTCATGCGCCCGGTCGCTGCGTACAACGAGATCATCGACGCACTGAAGAAGTAGTCCTTCTTCTCCACAGACTCGGCCCCACCTCCCTCATTCCCGGGAGGTGGGGTCGTCCCCCGTTTTCTGAGCTTGCCGATGCCCCCTTTGGGCCCCGCGCAGCACCACGCCACCGTCTCAGCCTAAGTCCGCGAGCGGCCCTCGGTCATTCCCACACGGCTATTCCCACACGGCTGAGTCCGGGTCGACGCCCTGCGCTGCCGCAGCCGCATTGATCGCGGCCTGCAGCCACTCCGCTAACCCAGCCTGCCGCTCGTCGTAGTGAGCTCTAAAGCGCGGGTCGGCGGTGTACCCGCGTGCGATGAGAACGTGCTTCGCGGGGCTTACTGGGAAATGCTCGCAAAGCAGCGTGCGGTGTTCCTCAACGAGCGCACGAGCTTCCTCGGACTCTGGCGTCGTGCCGGCCGCGCATGCAGCCGCCAAGCGAACCTCGAGTTCCTCGGTGCGCGACTTGAGGTCTGCCCAGTCCTCCGCCGTGCGCTGCGCAGCGTTGTTCTGCGATATAGCCCAATCATCCGAGCCGCCGTAGCGATCTTCTGCTTCCTCGTGGTGCTCGGCAAAGTGAGCGTCGCCCAGCACCGTGGCGATCTCGTCAACGCTGAGTTTCGTATCCTTCATTTCTTCCTCCATGAGATAGTCGAGGGCATCAAGCATCTCGTCGAGCTTGTGCCGTTTGTCCATGAGCAACGCGCGTTGTCGGGCGAGGTGCTCGAGGGACGTTCCCTCAGCGTCGAGTACCCGCGCAATATCGGCGAGCGCCATGCCCGTCGCGCGGTAGATCAGCACGCGCTGTGCCCGTGCGATGTCTGCGTCGGAATACACGCGGTAGTTCGCCCACGTGCGCGCGCTCGGCACCACAAGTCCGCGTTCTTCCCAATAGTGCAGGGTGCGCACGGACACGCCGAGGACGGCTGCGGCATCGCTGACGCCGCGGCCCTCGCCGTCATACTTGTTGTCGTTGCTCATGAACCCATCACAGTCCCTTACGCTACGTGAGGGTCAAGTCTTGAGCGTCACGCACGTGACGTCATGAGCACGGAATCGACTGCAGGCATCCCAATCGTAGAAAAGAAGTGCGAAGTTCCCATGGATATGTCGACGAACTCCCTATCCTGGTAGGGGCACACAGGTCGAGCACGTAAAGGAGACATTTCATGGCCCGGGACGCCCTGGACACCGATACGGACACGATTCACGAGGTATCGGGCGTCAGTCCTGACTTCCGCACCGAGCTCGCTGCGCAGTTGGCATACCTTGTCCCTGAAGCCGTCGCCGACGGCACCATCGACATCGACAAGCTCACTGAGCTTCTAGGCGGCGACGCATCCGGAACTGCGGAGCGCTTTGGCTTGTTCTGGCCGGGGAAGAAGCGCGCCATGCGTGCCGCCCAGCTGCCCTCTTCCGCAACGCTGCGTCCGGAAAAGGGCAAGTCCAGGAACTGGGACTCTGCGACGAGTGCTTTCATCGAAGGCGATAACCTCGAGGTCCTCAAGGTGCTCCAGAAGCACTATCACGGCCACATCAAGCTCATTTACATCGATCCTCCGTACAACACGGGCCATGACTTCATCTACCCGGATAACTTCAAAGACGGCATCACGAACTATCTCGGGTGGTCGCAGCAGACGAGCAGCGACGGCAAGAAACTTTCCACGAATGCTGAATCCGAAGGCCGGTACCACTCCAACTGGCTCAACATGCTCTATCCGCGTCTCAAACTTGCGCGCAATCTGCTTACTCCTGACGGTTACATCGCTATCAGCATCGATGACAGCGAGCTCCCCAACCTCGTGGCCATGTGCCGCGAGATCTTCGGTGAGAACAACGTCATCAACACCATTCCCGTGAAATCGAGTGAGACCTCGGGCGTGAAGATGTCGCACGTCGACAAGCGCCTGCCCAAAATCAAGGAATATGTGGTACTCTGCACGCGCGACCACACGCGGGCATCGCTCAATCGTGTCGACGTCCCCAAGCGTGGCTCAGATGATGGAGCGCTGGACAAGTATCTCAAGTACTACAACAAAATTATTATCAACCCCAGCGCCCCGGCCGAGGAATGGGCTCTCACCTCCGTCAAAGAGGCCATGGTCGAGCAGGGACTTCCCATTACTGCGGACGCCGTACGGGAATTTAAGGTCGAGAACGCGGATCGCGTTGTCTATCGCACCAACAACGCTTCGCTCAGCGACATGTCCTTCGACACTCCTATTGCACGCGTGGCGTCTCCCACGGGCATCGAGTACGTTTGGTGGGAAGGCAAACAGATGCTCTTCCTCAGCGATTATCTCAAAGAGTCGCTCTGCGATCTGTGGACGGATATCTCCACTATCAACCTCAACAAGGAAACCAACGGCGTCAAAGGCTTCCGAAATGGCCAGAAGCCGCTCAAGCTCTTGCAGCGCATTCTGGCGCTGACCACGCGGCCAGCGAGCAACGACATCGTGCTCGACTTCTTCGCGGGCTCTGGCTCAACGGGCCACGCCGTCATGAAGCAGAACTCCGAAGATGGTGGCAACCGGCGCTTCATTCTGGTGCAGCTTCCGGAGCCGTTGCATGAGAAGAACAAGGAGCAAAAGGAAGGGTATAAGTTCTGCACGGAGCTGAAACTCGAACCGACGATTTCCTCGTTGTCTCGCGAACGCATAAGGCGTGCCGCAGAAGAATTCGATGCTGGGTTCCGCTCGTACACGCTCACCGATACCAACTTTAAGAAGTGGCAGCCCCAGCCAGGAATCGACGCCGAGACGCTGAGCCAGACTCTGCTCACCCTGCGCGGCAGCAGCAATAACAATGCGGATCCCGAGGATCTCCTCGTGGAAATCCTCCTCAAGCAGGGGCGCTCTCTCGTCGAATCTATCCGCGACATCGACATCGATGGCCTACCGTATACCATCGTTGGGGAGCAGAATGCCGCCGCCGGGGAGGACCGCAACTGCCTCCTGCTGTACCTTAACGAGCATGTAAAACCGAGCGTCGAGCAACTACGCGCAGCCGTCGAGACTGCGCCGGCTGAGTTCATCATTCTGGAAGATGCTTTCCAGGGAGACGACGAGCTGAAGACCAATGTGGTGCAGATCTGTGCAACACACAACGTCGAGCTGCGGACTGTGTAAGGCGCGCTCATCATGAAATTCACGTTTGATCCGAAGCAGGACTATCAGCTCGCCGCCATCAATTCGGTCACGGAGTTGTTCAAGGGACAGCCGAAAGATGCCGGCAACCTCGTCTCTTCTTTGAACCTTCCAAGCCAGCCTGTCGACCTAGAAGCGACGACCCTCGACGGAGAAGAAGACGACGCTCTCTTTAACGTCGATGTCAGTGCAGAGATCGGCGCGGTGGGCAATAACCTGGTGGTGGGTGACGACCACATCCTGCGCAATCTGCAGGAGATCCAGAATCACAATGGGCTAGAGCCTGCCGCTGAGCTCAAGGATGGGCGGCAGTTCGACATTGAGATGGAGACCGGTACGGGTAAGACCTACGTCTATCTGCGTACCGTGTTCGAGCTCGCACGGAAGTACAACTTCACCAAGTTCATCATCCTCGTCCCCAGCGTTGCGATTCGCGAGGGCGTGAAAACGAGCATCGAGCTCATGACCGATCACTTCCGGCAGCTCTACCCGGATCAGCCCTTCGATCACTTGGTGTACAGCGGCAAGGATGCCGAGGAAGTCCAGTCCTTTGCGACGTCCACCAGCATTCAGATCATAATCATGACGATTAGCTCTGTGCGCAGCAAGGGCGACCACCTCATCATGCACCAGACTCGTGACAAGCTCAACGGCCTGCGCCCCATCGATTTCCTCCGTGCGACGCAACCCGTCCTCATCCTCGACGAACCGCAGAACATGGAGTCCGATCTTGCGAAGACCTCGCTCGAGGCACTCAACCCTGCGTTCATGCTGCGCTACAGCGCGACGCACCGCGAGACCCGCAACGTGGTCTACCGGCTCGATCCGGTCGACGCGCACGAGCTGGGACTGGTCAAGCACATCGTCGTGGCGGAGACCACGGAGCAGGGAAGCGACTCCAAGCCGTATATCAAGGTGGTGTCGGTGAAAAGCCAGCCGTGGCAAGCCCGACTCGAACTCGACTGCCGCAAGAAGGACGGTTCGTTCAAACGTCAGGAAAAGAACGTCAAAACGAACCAGGATCTAGCGAAAGTCACGGGTAACCCGGCGTATGAGAACAACTGGCGCATCAACGAGATCAACCTCGACGCGGGCGGCTTCGTGGAACTTACCCACCACGGCATCCTTCGTGTCGGTGAGTCCATCGGTTCCAATGACGACGCTGTGTACCGCGAAATGATCCGAGAAACCATCCGCGAGCACTTCCGCCGTGAATCGATGCTGCGCGAGCAAGGCATCAAGGTGCTCAGTCTCTTCTTCGTCGATAGGGTCCACAGCTACCTCGGCAATGGCGCCAACAATGACACCGCGAACGGCAAATTCGCGCAGTGGTTCGACGAGTTATTTGTCGAAGAACGTGCACGGTCTCCTCGCTACGAAGAGTTGCTGCCTCACGATCCCGTCGAGCTGCGCCGCGCGTACTTCTCACAAATTAAGAAAGGCGTCTACGACGATACGAGCGGCACCTCGAAGAATGATGAGGACTCCTACGATCTCATCATGAAAGACAAGGCGCGCCTGCTCAGCGAGGACGAACCTGTACGCTTCATCTTCTCTCACTCAGCGTTGCGCGAAGGCTGGGACAACCCTAATGTCTTCCAGATTTGTACGCTGCGCGAGATGGGCTCGGAGACCGAACGTCGCCAGACGATCGGTCGCGGTCTGCGTCTACCTGTGGACCAGGACGGCGTGCGGCTGTCCGATCAATCCGTCGCGCAGTTAACCGTTGTCTCCAACGAGTCCTACCAACAGTTCGCCAGCAATCTCCAAAAGGAATACACGAAGGCGGGCGTTGCCATCGGCTTCATTGGGAAGGGCCACTTTGCGAAGATTCGACGGCCGGACTCCGAGGACGATAGAAACATCGGCTACACAACCTCGGAGCGTATTTGGGAGGAGCTGAACGACCGCGGTTTCCTCGACGAGGACGGTCGCCTTACCAAGGATTTCACTGCCACTGCTGAGGGCTTCGCCCTTGAGCTCAGCGACGAGTTCAGTGAGGTTGAAAACGAAGTGCTTGCCCTCATGAAGCGCGCGAGCATCGGAACTCACATCAAGCCTATCCGTCATCGCACGACACGCACGCTCAACAAGGAACTGTATTTCGAGTCTCCCGAGTTCACAGCGTTCTGGAAGACCATCACCCAGCGCACAACCTTCAGCGTCTCCGTCGATCGCGATGAGCTCATTGAAAACGCGGTCGAAGGGATCAAGAATGCCCCAGAGATCGAGCCGCTGCGAGTGCAGGTGACCAAGGCCAAGCTGACCATCTCCCGTGGCGGCACGGAGGGCGAAGAAACTAGTAGTCCGCGCGCCGCCGACCTCCGAGGGAGCTACCAGCTCCCCGATATCGTGACGGAGCTCCAAGAAGCAACGTCGCTCACCCGCAGGACGATTATCGATATCCTTCTACGCAGCGAACGGCTCGACGAGTTCATCGGTAATCCGAATGACTTCGTTGCAATGGTGCGCACCATCATCCAGACCGAGCTTTCAATGCTTGTGACCAAGGGCGTGCAATACGAGAGAATCGGTGGCAGCGTCTATTCCTTGTCGGAGCTGCGCGAGGACGGGGTAAAAGAAAAGCAGTACTTCCTCGAAAACCTCTATGAGATCAAGAACAAAACAAAGACAGACTATGACTACGTGGTCTATGACTCTGACACGGAGCGGCAGTTCGCCAAGCTGCTCGACAGCAACGACGACATCAAGCTATTTGTGAAACTGCCGCCGAAGTTCAAGATCGACACTCCCGTCGGCCCGTATAACCCGGACTGGGCGATTGTTAAGCGTGTGGACGGCGAAGACAAGCTGTATATGATTCGCGAAACCAAGTCCACGATGGATCGAAACAAGATCCGCGCCAGCGAACAAGCGAAGATTGATGCAGCGGAGGCCCACTTTGCAGCGATCGGCGTGAACTATTCCAAGAACGCCCCAGAGCACTGGAACATCTAGGCGCTACGCAACACCGCGTGCGCGGCGTGCCACCCCGGCATGCCGTGCACACCACCGCCGGGCGCGGTGGCGGCAGACGCGAGGAACAGCCGTTGTGTGAGCCGGTACGGGTTGCGCACAAAACCGGGGCGTAGGAACAGCTGCGTGCCGGTCATGGCGCCGCCGGCGATGTCGCCGCCCACGAGGTTGGGATTCCATGCCTCGAGGTCCGTCGGACTCATGATGCGGCGGGCGAGCACGTGGGTGGTGAACCCCGGCGCGAAGCGCTCAAGCTGTCCCTCGATGTATTCGAGCGCTGAGCCAGTAAAGCCGTGCGGCACGTGAGCATAAGCCCACAGCGTATGGCCGCGTCCAGGATCCGCAGCAGACTGCTGGGCGACGAGCACGACGGGGCGGGCGGGCATCTCGCCGCGCGCGATGGCGCGCTCGGCGGCGATGAGGTCCGGCACGGTACCGCCGAGGTGAACGGTGCCGGCCTCCCCTACCGCCGGATCCTGCCACGGGACTGGGCCATCGAGCGCGTAGTCGATCTTGAACGCACCGGGGCCGTAGCGCCAGTCGTGTAAGACCCGTGCGCGGCGTTCCGGCACGATAAGGTTGCGCAAGCCGAGCACTTGGCGCGGGGTGAGCGCGAGCACGACGGCATCGAAGCGGGTGAGCTCCCGCATATCCGTCACGGGATGATCGGTGTGGATGACGCCGCCGTGCGCGGCGAGGACACTTGCCAGTGCGTCGGTGATGGCGCCTGAGCCGCCGCGTGCCACGGGCCACCCCGTGGTCATGCCCAGCGCGCCAAAGAGGACGCCGAAGGCGCTCGTGAACGGCAGGGTGGGTGAGCACAGCGCGTGGAGTGCCGAGCCGATGAAGAGCGCGCGGGCTGCTTCCGTCCGGAAGAGTGCGCGGGCTTGCGCACTCGCGGGCAGCGCGGCGCGCACGCCGAAGCGTGCCATGGCCAACGGGTGCGGCGGGACGCCGGTGAGGGGACGCAGGACGTTGGCGAGGTGGGCATCGGAAAGCTGCGCAATGGGAGCGTGCAGCGCACGCCAGGCGGGGCCATCGACGCCGAGACCCCGCACGGTGGCGTTGAGGTCCCGATGCAGCAGGGCCGCAGGATCATCATCAAAGGGATGCGCGAGCGGATAACGCGGGTGGGCCCATTCGAGGCCGTGGTCCTCGAGACGCAGCGCCCGAAATGCTGGGCTCGCGACGCCGAAGGGATGGGCGGCCGCGCCGAGATCGATCGTCCGGTCATGGAAGGGGATGCTGCGCGCGGCGCCGCCCGGCGCGGGGCCAGCCTCGAAGACCTCGACACGCAGCCCGGTGCGCGCCAGCACCGCCGCGGCCGTGAGGCCATTGGGCCCGGCGCCCACGACGGCGGCGCTGCGGAGAGTGGTCATGCGCCTAGATTACTGCGACAAGTGCACAGTTCGTGGATAATTGCGACGCTGTTAGCTTCTGAGGACGTCACGCAAGGCCAGCACGCGAGCATCGAGTGCCGTGTGCATGAGGTCACGGTCACGCAGACGGATTCCGTGCCCAGAAGCGCGGGCCTCCCATTGAGATACAGCCTCCACGACAGTCGATATGATTGCCTCGAAGGCAGCCCCTTCGATCCCACAGAGCGCCCCGAACTCCCGCAACACACCGACTTCCGCAGGGAACTGATCCTCACCGAGAATTGAGGTCTCCCGCGGCTGTGCCAACTCCGGCCGAGGGTTCACATCGAATACCGGACTTAATTCCCAGCCGCGTTCTCTTTCAAGGAACCCGTGGTTACGAAGGTGGTCATCGGTATTTCCCAATGCCACGCTGACCACCACTCGTACAAAAAGCTCTCGTGCCTGCGCGTCAGGAGCTGCTGCGAGATCGCGCAGCGCGTCGAGGACATCGAGATAATCTAAGCGCTCACCATCTGAGCTTCCAGTGGCCGTCATTGCGCTGATATACCCGAACCGGTTGCCCGCCTCATCGCGATCAAACCGCCGCACAATGAGAACGTGCCGGTTACCCACCGATACAAGGCGACGTTGCGGAACAGACACACCACTTGCTTCGAGCAGGTCAAGCGCTGTGGCTTCCCATGCCATCACGTCCCATTCATCCGCCGAGTGGGGAAACTTGGCAAGGCCGAGCGCCCCGTCATCCAGACGAACCGCGGCTTTGGGCCGTGCGCCACCCAAACCTGTACTTCCTGTGTCCAACAACAATTTCACTGCGTGGAGTGGTTCATCATCGTTGACGACCGATCTCGCCGCCTCCAACAATGCGGGCAATTCCATCAGCGGTGGCACAGAGGAATCGGCACCAAGAAAATTTTCCGTACCCTGCCAGCGAAAACGCAGAGCACCCTGTCGCGTGTTGTCGCTAACACCAAGAAAATAGTCAAGCTCATCAAGTTCCCGCACTGCCTGAAGATTTTCCGCATACCCTGCCCTCATAGCTTTGTTGATGAGATTACGTCCCCATCTATCGGGTGCACTATCACCAAAGGCGCCAACCAACCCCGGATAATGTTGAGCACCGGAAACAAGCGGCAAACTAGGGTCGATGGCAATGTTCCCGCTTGCGAGAAAACCTGAATCGTAGACAAACGTCGTCGATACAGATCGGCGACGTCGGGTAAAAAAGGCCTGCCCCACTAGCATTGGGCCATCTTTGTCCTCGCGGAAGACCTCCAAAACATTGTTTGTTCCACTCATCATGCCCTCTTCCTCTCAAGGCGTCCAGCGCGTAGACGCCCAAGATCACTTTCCAAGGGATCGACCGCAGTGACCACTGCGTCAAGGAGCCCAAGTGCACGCAACACCTGGGCTACATTGCGAAACGACACGGTGGCGTCGCCCTTTTCAATTTTCCGCAGCGTATCGCGGGAAATATTCGCCCGCTCGCACACCTGTTGCGCTGTTACCCCAAGCACCATTCGCCAGCCGCGCACGGACTCCCCGATTTCCCTTAGTTCACGGTCAATGCGATATCCAATCATTATTGCCTTCTCACGCTAGCTGGAGCCTTCCATCACTAATGACGACTATACTAGCCATTAAAGGAAGTTGTGACGATTATACTCGTCATTATCGACTTAATTTTTCGTTTATGCAGCCCCACCGCAACTCCACTCACAACAGCCCCCCAACCCGTACCCAATCCTAGGGAGAGGGTCTTTGCCGCGTCCGCCGAGCGGGGCGGAAACAGAACATTGTCGAACAATGAGTAGCATTATCCGACGAAAGAAAACCGGCAAAAAATTGTAGGTCATAGTGGATCAACGAACGACGTCCGAGCGCTCCTTTAATGCGCAGTGGACCATCACGCTCTTCGGCACGGCCGTGGGCGCGGGCATCCTCTTCCTGCCAATCTCGGCCGGCAGCTTTGGTTTTATCCCGCTGCTCATCGCGACGCTCCTCATCGGCCCGATGACGTACTTCTCGCACCATGCGTTCTCGTGGATCATGAACCACTCACCCATTCCCGGCGCGGACGTGCTTGTCGTCCTCACCAAGTTCTTCGGGCGCAATAAAGGCATCCTGCTCGCGGCCATCTACTGGTTCACCGTCTTCCCCGTGGTGCTCATCTACGGCGCCTCCATTACGAACACGGTGGAAAGCCTCATCGTTAACCAATTCCACGGGCCGGAGATCTCCCGGTGGATCCTCGCGCCGCTGTGCGTGGGGCTGATGACGGCGGCGCTCGCCTTTGGCAATAAGGTGATGCTCGCCGCGGCGAACCTCGTGGTCTACCCGCTCATCTTTGCCTTGGGCGCGGTCTCGCTCTACCTCATTCCGCAGTGGGATTTCGCATCCTTTATGCAGGCCGGCGACCATAGTGCGCTGGGTATCCTCACGTCCATCCTGCTCATCCTGCCGGTGCTTGTCTTCGCGTTCGCCTACGTCGCGGCTATCTCGCAGTTCTGCGTCGCCGCGCAAAAGGAGGTCCGCCCCACGGCGAATGCCATCCGCAACTCCACCATCCTGCTCACGGTCTTCACCATGTTCTTCGTATGGTCTTCTGCGCTGGCCATGGGTGCCGACGGCATGGTTGAGGCCGAGGCTCAGAACCTGCCCGTCCTCTCCTACTTCGCGAACGTCACGGACAACCCGTTCCTGTCCTACATGGCGCCCATCGTCGTCATCTGCGCGGTGGCGTCGAGCTACTTCGGCCACGCCCTGGGCACCATCGAGGGCACCCAGTACCTGGCAGAGCTCGCCATGCCGGGACTCACGCGCCGGCTTAGCCCCCGCGCCTTCGACCTGTGGACGTACTTCTTTATCTTCGTCACGGTCTCGCTGGCCGCAGTCTTTAACCCCTCGATTCTCAGCCTCATCACGCTCGTGGGCGGCATCTTCTTTACCTTCCTCACCTACCTCCTGCCCATGCTCTGTGTGCACTACGTCCCAGCCCTCGAGCAGTACCGCGGCCGCGCCACCAACGTCTTCGTCACGGTCATGGGCCTCATTGTGCTGGCCACCACCGTGGTCACGATGTTCTAATTTATTCGAAACAAGCCAATGATCCTCAGGTTGCTTCCACTCTTTACAATGAGAGAAATGATCAAAATAATTACTCACATCTAGTTGACCTGGTCTTTTAAAGCACAATGAAGGAAGATCTCTGGACATCTTTGAATCTATTTCCTTCAGCACAAGAAAACTTGGTAAGCTAGCGAGCCATGACCCACGACCTGACCTATGCAAGTTTGTTCAGCGCAGCTGGATTAGGTTGCTACGGCTTTAAGATGGCAGAGTACGAATGCGTCGCCACCGCTGAATTACTTCCAAGACGGCTTGAAGTCCAAAAAGCGAACGACAAATGCTCGGACCCCAATGCTTACTATCTTGGAAATCTTTCAGATCGTGATTTTCTGTCCAAAATTGCTGCCGATGTAGCAACCAGAACCAAGGATTTAACATTTGTAATCGCGACTCCCCCCTGTCAGGGAATGTCCGTCGCCAATCACAAAAAAGGCGACGAGCTGAACCGAAATTCCCTAGTTGTCAATAGCCTACTATTCATCGAAGAAACTAGGCCTCGTTTTTTTGTCCTTGAAAACGTTCGAGCGTTTCTTACCTCCACATGTTCAGACACCGACTCCACGCTTCGACCAATTGGAGAGGCTATTGATCTGCATCTTGGCGGCAGCTACAACATTCTGAAGCGAGTTGTCAATCTTAAGAACTACGGTGCACCTAGTTCTCGAACTCGCACCCTTGTAGTCGGTGTTCGTAACGATATACACGATGTCACACCAACCGATCTGTTTCCCGAGTATCGCGAAGCCACGACACTCCGAGCGCTAATCGGAGACCTTCCCCGCCTCACCGAGATGGGAGAAATCGATGATTCCGATATTTATCATTCTTTCCGCCCATATAACGAACGAATGCGCCCTTGGATTCATGACTTAGTTCCAGGTCAATCAGCTTTTGATAATACTGATCCGAGCCTTCGCCCCCATAGAATAATCGACGGAAAATGCGTGGAGAATAAGAACGGTAACGGTGACAAATACAAACGTAATGAGTGGGACAAGGTAGCTCCATGCGTCCACACACGCAATGATATTCTCGCCAGCCAAGCCACTGTGCACCCAGAAGACGATCGCGTTTTCTCTGTTCGCGAGCTTTCGCGAATGATGGGAGTACCTGACCAGTTCAAATGGACCGACTTCGACTTAGAGACGCTCAACAACCTGCCATTACCTGAGAAACAGCAGTACATCAAGCAAAATGACACTAACATTCGTCAATGTCTCGGTGAGGGCGTTCCAACATCAGTGATTCAGGAGATTGCTCTAAACGCAAAAAAGCTATTCCAACAAGAATTAGTAAGCGATACAGCACGATACGTATATGAGAATGAAGCTGCTAACCCGAGGAAGAAAGAGCTCTCAGCCTTTTACACCCGACAAGACACGGTTTTCTCACTGCTCAGCCTAATACCACTTAAAAAGAAAAAGCTTCGAATCCTTGAACCCTCAGTAGGATGTGGTGCATTTCTTCCCGAGATATTTGCCCGTTTCCATAATTCTCAACTCGACTGCGACGTTATTGATATCGATCCCGATGCTCTCGATAAAGCCGGGTCACTAGTATCCCAAATCCAGCCGAAAAATGTATCTAATTTTAAGACGCTAAACTTAGACTTCTTGGAATATCAACCTTCGAAAAAATACGACCTAATCGTCGGAAATCCGCCTTTTGGCTCATCTGGAAAAATTTCTGGAGAGTTTCGTCTCAAAGATCTTTTCGCAAAATTCCTGGCCCGCAGTCTTGACCTTTCGGAGTACGTTGCATTAGTCATTCCTAAAACATTCCTAAATGGAAGCGAATACGCACCGCTTCGCAAGCACCTTGCTAACGAATGCGATCTGATCGCAGTCGAAGACTACGGAGAGACAGCGTTCGCTGATATTAAAATCGAAACCATCGGAATAGTTCTTAGGAAGAGAAGGCAATCCACATCCAAGCACTCAACAGAGCTTCAACAAACTATTGTCAGATCCCAGCTATTTAATTCGTATGAAACCGTAGAGCAAAATCGGGTTACCGATCCCAAATTTCCGAGTTGGCTGCTCTACCGCACGAAGTTCTTCGATGCTACTGCTGCACAATTAACGTTAGGCGCTTTTAAGGCTTTCAGAGACCGCTCATTGACAAAATCAAAGCTTGGTCCAGAGGGTGATTTCCCGATCCTTAAAGCTCGAGGTATCTCATCAAATGGCGCCAACTTGTCTGGAGATTATTGCAATAAAGAATCAGTCAGCAAAAGTTTTTGGCGATCTACCAAGGATAAGCGGTGCTTGGCTGTGCCCAATTTGTCGTACTACCCACGAGCCTGCGTTCTGCCTGCAAACGTCTACGTTGATGGCTCTGCTGCAGTTTTGATTCCAACTACAGAATTGGATGTCGAAAAAGCGATTCAACTGTTTTCATCAACTGACTTCTTCTATTTCTACCGAATAGCACGCAATTTCTCAGTTAGAAGCCTAAATATCGACGCAATTTCATCGTTCTATTGGGGAGTCCCGAAAAAGAAATTCATCAGCCAACTTCCCCTCGGAACCCCTGAGCCTTCGTCGAAGCAACTATTTGTCCGAATCTAGTCACCTGCCCGAAGTCCGTTTTGATATGCAGTCAGTGCGAGACGTACATCTTGCACAGAGCTGTCGACCGGAATCGCAATATCTGCGTATCCAACATTTGCGACATCGATGAACCTACGCAGCCGATAGAATCCATCGTCTGCGCTGATTGATTCCTCGATTGAGTTCAGCTTCGCTTGCAGACAATCCACTTGGTATTCGAAGCTAACTGCACCGGTTCGATTGCGCGGATGGGCTTTTGTATTATGCTGCGTCGCAGTGAGAAGGATTAGGTTCTCAGGAATCGCCTTCAAAAGAGGCTGCTGACTCTTAGGGAAAATATGATGCACTTGGGTAGCCAACCCCGCTGCCCAATCATCACGGAGCTCACTTTCACCATGATGCCGGGCACGTATTGAGCTCATAGCTTGCATCATCGATGTGTCGGTTTCGCTCTCTTTTCGCAGGTTTTCCATCCCGGCTTGCCGACGTGTTTTCCCTTTCAACTTGCCCTTATCACGAAAATTTTCGCGATTATAACAAAGCTCGCTAGTCAGAATCGGCCCTTTGGAAACATGACCACCTTTAGAGCCGGGAATTTGCAAATTATGACACAGCGGATTCAATACTTTCGAAAAAATGCGAGTCACTTCCGTGTCCGTTTTGATCCTAGTATTCGTCAACATGAACGAAATGAAGGAATCACGCAGCTTCATGTAGTCATCTTCAGAATTCGGGCTATCAAAATATGCTTCAAAGCGGTAGTAAATGCCAGAGGCCTTTAGCATTGCCGTTAAATACTCAACTAGGAAAATCCTCGAATTCCGCTGGTTTGTCGCAATATATTCGAGCAGATCTCTGCGCTCCACCCGATATCTAAGGCTCCGCCCTTGTTTGGTTTCTGAAAGTAGCCCAGAAAAAGCAAGCATTTTCAAAGGCTGTCCAGAGACCTTATTATATTCGTTCCCTGCCGACTCTTCTTTTACCTGCGGTTTCGAAAACTCTACCTGTACTTCTCGATCGAATATCGGACTATTTTCGATCATTTTCGCGGTAAATGACTGCTGATCCTCAGGAGAGAGACTCAATATCGTGCCTGCGGACAGTGTAATCACGTCGGGAGTGCACTTTTGATCCATGAAACGCGGTGTAATCCCCGTCTCAGCACGTCGACTCAAAGTTCTGCGAACATCAAGATCCACGGTCTCAAGATGTGCTTGAATTTTCTCACGCTCGTCCTGGAGACTCATTCTGGTTGCATTCCTCCATGTCACAGCATACATTGAGTTCTTTAGTTTACTAAGAATTTCACGCACGGTCTGTAAAATGGCCCATGTATTTGTGATTGGCTGACTGACTACAAGACCACACAGACTCAGGAATCATTTCAAAAGCGTCCCAGAGACTTCCCGAAGTTCGCTCTAAGATGGCCGTTAAATTGTCTCTTTACGCTTTCTCATCCCGGTCAACGCCGACCTCTTAGCGAGCTGCTGGACATCGCGGACTCCTGTGAAGGGGTCAACGCCCCGTTACCACTAAGGCTCCCGCCATGCCTATGGTGAACGGACGCTACGATTGCAGTAGGTGCCCGAGCGTCTATATCACCGACCATCGCGTCCCACCCAGGTACTCAGCAGCAATCGAGGATATCCTCCAAGTGAAGAACACCGCCGCCTCGCCCTGCTCCGCACCATCGCAGATCTCTCGGTTGAGCAGACGGTTGCCCCGTTTGGCAATGCTTCATCCCACTGCCGTCTGTAAACAAGCTGGTCTACCTGTATGAAGAATTCCGGTCTCGCACCGCACGCCCCCACCCATGTCGAGGGTCCCTGCTAGCGTATGGATTCTGTCGCCCCCTACGAAAGACATAATCATGCGTCCCCTGTTTTCTTCTGAATCCGACCTCATCTACGCCATGCTGGCACATGCCTCGGACCCCATGCATTCCTTGGGCGCGGAGCAGCGCAAGGCCATTGCTGCGCGCGTGCCGGAGCTCAAGGTGTACAAGCACTGTGGATGTGGCACATGCCCCACGGTCTATCTCACGGCGGGTGAAGAGCCGCCGGAGCCGCGCCGCGACGCCAACGGCAAGGCCGTCCCGCAAGGCTCCGATTACGTGCTCACCGCCGATTGCCCCGAGGCGATGGTGCTGTTTCACATCGCAAGCGGAATTCCGGTGGAGCTCGAAGTCGCTCCTTTCGACGACCACAAGGTCGAACTTCCTTGGCCCGAACAGCTCGTGTTTTAAGGGATTCTCCTGCCGTCGGTACGAGGAGATCGGTAGATTAGTCGCATGACTAATCCGCTTCTTTCTCCTTCCACGCTCCCCTACCAGCTCCCACCGTTTGCGGAGATCAAGGTCGAGCACTTCCGCCCCGCCATCGCCGAGGCACTCTCCCGCCACGACGAAGAGATTAAGGCCATCGTCGACAACACGGCCGACCCGACGTGGGAAAACACCGTCGAGGCCCTCGAGCGCGCTGGTCAGGATGTGGAGCGCGTGCTTTCCATCTTCGGCAACCTGTCGGGCACGGATGTCACGGACGAGATGGAAGAGATCGCCGCGGAGGTCTGGCCGCAGGTCGCCGCGCATTCGGATGCGATCTACCAGAATGAGGTCCTCTACGCCCGCCTCAAAGAGGCGACCCCGCCGGCCGACGAGGAGTCGCAACGCCTCCACGCGCACCTGCTGCGGACTTTTGCGCGCCAAGGCGCGGACCTCGGCGCGGCAGAGAAAGAGCAGCTCTCCATCATCAACCAGCGCCTCTCGGCGTTGTCGGAGGAGTTCGGCCGCAACCTCATGGCATCTACCCGCGAGCGCGCCGTGCACTTCGATAGCGCGGAGGAGCTCAAGGGCGTGCCCGCCGATCGCATCGAGGCGGCCAAGGCCTACGCCAACGAGGTAGGCCAAGACGGCTACGTGCTCCCTCTCGAGCTGCCCACCGTCCAGTCGGAGCTCGCGCGCCTGGCCGATCCCGCCGCCCGCGCCAAGGTCTACGAGGCCTCGCGCGCCCGTGGCAGCGAGAACAACCTAGACGTGCTCACGGAGATGGTGCGCCTGCGCGCCGAGCGCGCGCAGCTGCTGGGCTACCCCACACATGCCGATTACGTCATCGCCGAGGAGACTGCGCAGACCGCCGAGGCCGCTCGCCGCATGCTCGTCGAGCTCGCCCCTGCCGCCGAGGCCAACGCCGCCGGCGAAGAGAAGCTACTCGCCGAGGAAGCCACCCTGCACAACGAGGACTTCGGTGCCGCAGACTGGGCCTACTGGGAATCCAAGGTTCGCGCCCGCGACTTCTCCCTCGACGAGGACGAGCTGCGCCAGTACTTCCCTCTCGACCGCGTTCTCGAGGATGGAGTCTTCGCCGCGGCCCATCGGCTCTACGGCATCACCGTCGTCCCGCGCGAGGACCTCGAAGGCTACGCCGAGGGCGTGCGCGTTTGGGAGGTCTTCGACGAAGGCCAAGACCCCACCGCCGATCGTGACCAGGGCATCGGCCTGCTGCTCACCGACTACTTCGGCCGCCCCTCCAAGCGCGGCGGCGCGTGGATGAGCGAGTTCGTGGGCCAGTCGCATCTGCTCGGCACCAAGCCCGTCATCGTCAACGTCATGGGACTTACCAAGCCTGCGGACGGCTCCCAGCCACGCTTGAGCCAAGACGAGCTCCACACCGTCTTCCATGAATTCGGCCACGCACTGCACGGCCTGCTCTCCGACGTGCGCTACCCCACCTTCTCCGGCACCCGCGTCCCGCGCGACTGGGTAGAATTCCCCTCCCAGATCAACGAGAACTGGGCTCTCGACCCGGCCATGGTCAAGCGCTACGCCCGCCACGTTGTCACCGGCGAGGTCATCCCGGACGAGCTGCTCGGCAAGGTCCGCGAAGCCCAGACCTTCGGCCAGGGTTTTAGCACCGTCGAGTATCTTGCCGCCTCCATCGTCGACCTTGCCTGGCACTCCCTCACGCCTGCCGATGCCGCCGCCATCGCCGCGTCGCAGGAGTCCGTCGATGCCTTCGAGCGCGCCGCCCTCGACGACGCGGGTCTGCACAACCCACTCATCGCACCGCGCTACCGCTCCGCGTACTTCAACCACGTCTTCGCCGGCGGCTACTCCGCGGGCTACTACTCCTACCTGTGGGCCGAGGTCCTCGACGCCGACGGCTTCTCCTGGTTCAAGGAAGAAAACGCCGCGGGCCCCGAGGCTTCCGATGCCGCCGCCCGCGCCGCCGGCCAGCGCTTCCGCGACCTCGTCCTGTCCAAGGGTGCGTCCCGCGACTTCACCGAGGCCTACCGCGAGCTGCGCGGCCGCGACAAAGACGTCACCCCGCTGCTCGCCCGCCGCGGGCTATCCGGCGCCACCGACTAACGGCAACTATTCCGCGCCGACGGAAAATTCGACCGATTCAAGGCGGAAAATACGACCGGTAAGTCGCGGAAAATTCGGCCGATAGAGGCTGTGAGCAGCATGTTCACGCCATGCCCACGCTGCGCGCTGGGGACGGCCCAGCGCGCAGCGGCATCGGAAAGCTAGCGGCTCGCCGAGGTCAAGCTCGCGGATGAGCCGACGAGGATGTCGCGCATGAGCTCCGCGGCCTGCGTGGGGGTCTTACCCACCTTGACGCCAGCGGCCTCGAGCGCGGACTTCTTGCCCTCGGCGGTGCCGGAACCGCCCGAGACGATGGCGCCGGCATGGCCCATGGTCTTGCCCTCGGGCGCAGTAAAGCCCGCGATATAAGCGACGACGGGCTTGGTCACGTGGTCGCGGATGTATTCGGCGGCATATTCCTCCGCGTCACCGCCGATCTCACCGATCATGATGATGGCCTCGGTGTCCGGGTCGGCTTGGAAGGCCTCGATCGCCGCGATGTGCGTCGTGCCGATGATCGGGTCGCCGCCGATGCCCACGCAGGTGCTAAAACCGAGGTCACCGAGCTCGTACATCATCTGGTACGTGAGCGTGCCGGACTTAGAAACGAGGCCGATCTTGCCGGGGTGTGGCGCGGTGTTGGCGGGGATAATGCCGGCGTTGGACACGCCCGGTGTGATGAGTCCCGGGCAGTTGGGGCCGATGATGCGGGTCGTGCCCTTCTCGCGGGCAAGCGCGAAGAACTCCGCAGTATCGCGCACGGGCACGCCCTCGGTGATGACGACGACGAGGGGCATCTCCGCGTGGATGGCCTCCTCGACTGCGGCCTTCGTGAACTTCGCGGGGACGAAGATGACGGAGACGTTCGCGCCGGTGGCTTTCATGGCCTCACGCACGGAGCCGAAGACGGGGATGGTCACGCCATCATTGAACTCGAGCTCTTCGCCGGACTTCTTGGGATTCACGCCGCCGACAATGCGGGAGCCAGAGTCGAGCATGCGTTGGGTGTGCTTCATGCCTTCGGAACCCGTCATGCCCTGGACGATGATGGCAGAGTTTTCATCAAGGAAAATCGACATAGAAATCTCTTTCTGGTTCTCGGAATGGGGTTAGACAGCAACGAGGTGTGTGCGGGAGGCGAGCTCCGCGGCACGCAGTGCAGCCGCATCCATGGTGTCGACCTGTTCGAGGTGGTCGAGCGCTGCCTCTTTGAGGATCTGACGGCCGAGCTCCGCATTGTTGCCGTCGAGGCGCACGACGAGCGGCTTGGGCGCGATACCATCGGCGGCGAGAATCTTGAAGGCCTGGACGATGCCTTTGGCAACCTCGTCACAGGCGGTGATTCCGCCAAAGACGTTGACGAAGACGGACTTCACCTGTTGGTCGCCAAGGATGACCTCGAGGCCATTGGCCATGACCTCCGCGTTGGCACCACCGCCGATATCCAGGAAGTTCGCCGGCTTGGCGGCAACGTCATCGCCCTCGGCGAGCTTCTGCCCCGCGTACGCGACGACGTCGAGCGTGGACATGACGAGGCCAGCGCCGTTGCCGATGATCCCGACGTTGCCGTCGAGCTTGACGTAGTTGAGCCCCATCTTCTGCGCCTTGAGCTCGAGCGGGTCTGTGGCCGAATGGTCCTGCAACTCAGCGTGGTCGGGATGACGGAAGCTCGCGTTCTCATCGAGGGTGACTTTGCCGTCGAGCGCCAGAATCTTTCCATCGTTGGTTTTCACCAGTGGGTTGACCTCCACGAGCGAGGCATCTTCTTCTACGTAGACGTCGTACAGTTTCTTGAAGACCGGCACGAGCTGCGGGATATCCGCCTCATCGAACCCGGCCTCGTACGCCATGTCGCGCGCGAGTGTGTCCGTCATGCCGTCGAGCGGTGAGAAGCTCCGGCGGATAAGCGCATGCGGACGCTCCTGCGCGAGCTGTTCGATTTCCACTCCGCCTTCTTTGGACAGCATGGCCAAGTACCGGCGCTTCGTGCGGTCAAGCACAATCGAGAAGTAGTACTCCTCAGCGATGTCAGCACCCTGGGCAACCATCACCTTGCGGACAACATGCCCCTTGATATCGAGGCCCAGAATCTCATCCGCAACGGCTGCTGCTTCTTCTGGACTACGCGCGACCTTCACGCCGCCCGCTTTACCGCGCCCACCGACCTTCACCTGGGCCTTGACAACAACGAGCTCGCTGCCCGCCTTCATGAGTTTTGCCGCGGCACGCTGCGCTTCCAGCGCTGAGGTCGCCACGATGCCGCCCAGCACCGGGACTCCATGCGCTTCGAAGAGGTCACGAGCTTGGTACTCGTAGAGATCCACAATTCCTCCGTTCACAAGTTTTTAGACGTGTGTCGTGTCTCACCTATCCTAAATTTTGCGAGCATCTTTTGCAGAGAAATTGGCAAAGAAGTTAATCCTTCACGCCTGGCCGTCCCTTCGCCCGCCCATGCCACCACCCCGATGCCCGCGCGTTTCGATAGACTTACCAGCCATGGCACAGGACATAAATCCCACGTCAGAACGCGACTTTGACATCATCCTTTTCGGCGCCTCAAGCTTCGTCGGCAAAACCACCGCCCGCTATATCAAGGCGAACCATCCCGAGCTCACGGTGGCGCTTGCCGCCCGCGGTGCCGGGCGAGTCAACGGATTGAAACTGGGCTACCCCGTCATCGTTGCCGACGCCATGGACGCCGAAGCCATGGACGCACTCGCCAAGCGCGCGAAGGTCATCATTACAACGGTGGGCCCGTACACGCGGTACGGCGATAACCTGGTTGCCGCCTGCGCCCAGAACGGCACCGGCTACGTCGACCTCTGCGGCGAGGCGCTCTTCATCCGCCGCAGCATCGACAACTGGCACGAGGTCGCCCAGGAGACCGGCGCCCGCATTGTCCATTCCTGCGGATTCGACTCCGTTCCCTCCGACATGGGCATGTTCTACCTTCACCAGCACGCGAACCGCCCGCTCACCGAGGTCACTATGGCGGTGGAACGACTCTCCGGTGGCCTGTCCGGCGGCACGATCGACTCCATGCGCGAGGTCAGCGCTGACGCGAAGCGCATGCCCAAGGGCGGCGCAATCCTCCACAGCCCCCATTCCCTTTCGCCGGACCACAAGCAGGAGCCCGACCTCGGCCCCGAGCCTGACCGCTTCGTGGAATACGACGAGCTCGTGGGTCAATGGGTCGGCCCATTCTTCATGGCCATGTTCACTACACGCGTCGTGCGCCGTTCCAACTCGCTTATGGAGCACGCCTATGGCGAGCGCCTGCGCTACCGCGAGGCGATGACCACCGGCCAGGGACTCCTCGGTCAGGCAAAAGCAAAGCTCCTCCACGCCGCGACAGTCGCCGGCTTCGCACTCATTATGATTCCCGGCCTGCGCAAGCCCCTCTCCCGATTTATCCCCGAACCGGGCGACGGCCCCAAGGATATTGAGAAGGGTGGCTTCACCATCGCCCACTACGGCAAAGACGAAGACGGTCATGTCTATGTCACCGAGGTTTCCGCCGAAGGCGACCCAGGATATAAGACAACCGCCATGATGCTCACCGAAGCAGCCGTCACCCTCGTGAACCATCCTGGCGAAGGCGGCGTCCTCACGCCGGCAACAGCGCTCGACGCTCCTTATATAGAGGCATTAGATTCCCACGGCATGCGATTCCGCGTCCGCCAATAATTCCATCCACAGCGCCCAGCTTCCCGGGCGCTTTTCGCGCGCCGTCCCAGTGCGCGCCTCGGACCGCCTCCGGCCGTATCGTCGTCGAAACCACCAGCACCCGCAGCGATAGCGGCGCCCCCATCCTCGCCCCAAGGACGATGCGCTCCACCCTGGACCACAGGCGAAAGCACGCAATACGGCGCGTCGGCTGTGAGAGGCGTTCTCACGCGGTCGACGCACAGTGGGTGCTGTGGGCTACTTCTGGCCGAAACGAACGTGGGCAATAATAGCTATCAACACAAGGGCTGGAGGGCAATCGCAGACCTATAGACACAAAGAAAACGCGCCCTCGAGGGGCGCGTTGTGGGCTGTGTTGATAGCTTCTGCGGCTACGCTCGGGCTCAGCCGGCGTTGCGCAAGGCGGTGGCGAGACCGTTCATCGTCACCTGGATGGTCTTCGAGACGAGGAAGGAGTCGTCGCCAGCGCGGTAGCGGCGCAGCAGCTCGAGCTGGACCGCGTTGAGCGGCAGGAGGTAGGGGTAACGGCGCTTCAGGGAGCGAGCCTGGCGTTGGTTTTCCGCCGTGAGGTCCGCGTTGCCAGTGACCTTGAGGTAGACCTCACGGGTGAGCTCAAACTCGTCAGCGATGAGCGTGTAGATGCGGTCGGCCACGTCTTGGTCGCTCACGAGGTTCGCGTAGAGACGCGCGAGGGTGATCTCCGCCTTGGTCATGACCTGCGCCATGTTGGACAGGACGGCGCGGAAGAAGGGCCAGGTCTGGTAGAGCTCGCGCAGCTTATCCCAGCGCGCGGCATTTTCCCCTGCCCAACCGGAGAGCGCGGTGCCCACGCCGAACCAGCCGGGGACGTTGGTACGCGACTGCGACCAAGAGAGCACCCACGGGATGGCGCGGAGGTCAGAAATCGCGGTGGTCTGCTTACGGGCCGCGGGGCGGGAGCCGAGGTTGAGGTCGCCGATTTCGTGGAGAGGAGTGGACTCGGTGAAGTACTGGATAAAGCCCGGGTCGCCGATGAGCTCACGATACTTTTCGCCGGAGCGCGCGGAGAGCTCGCGCATGAGCGCGTAAGAACCTTCCGGGTCGGCGATGGGTTCGGTATCAAAGAGGGAGGCCTCGAGCGCGCCGGCCGCGAAGGCCTCGAGGTGGCGGCGAGCGGTCTCGGGCGCGCCGTATTTCGCGGAGATGACCTCGCCCTGCTCGGTGATGCGAACAGAACCGGAGACGGCACCCTTGGGCTGAGCAAGGATGGCGTCATAGGTCGGGCCGCCGCCACGGCCGACGGCGCCGCCACGGCCGTGGGACAGGCGCAGCTCAACATTGTGGCGCTGGCACAACTCGACAAGTTCGAGCTCCGCGTCGTAGAGCGACCAGTTCGCCTGAAGGTAGCCGCCGTCCTTGTTGGAATCCGAGTAGCCGAGCATGACTTCCTGGACGTCGCCACGGGCGCGCAGGTAGTCGCGGTAGAACGGCAGGGACCAGAGTTCTTCCAGGATGTGGGCGCCGGCCTTCAAGTCGTCGATGGTCTCGAAGAGCGGGACGACGTCGACGTGGGTGAGCCCCACCTCCTTCAGCAGGACCATGGGCTCGAGGATGTCACTTACGGTACCGGTCATGGCGATGATGCAGTGCGCGACGGAGCGCTCGCCGAACTTCGCGACAGCCGCGGCTGCCGCGCGGAAGATACCGAGTTCCTTCTCCGCGAGCTCGCCCAGCGGGGCGTGGTTCGGGTAGAGCAACGGGCGCGGCGTCCCCAGCTCACCCACGAGAAGCTCGACGCGGGCAGTCTCGTCGAGCGAGGCATAGTCGTCGGTGAGACCGGCGGCAGCAAAGATATCGGCGAGGACGGCCTCGAAGGACTCAGAGTTCTGGCGCATATCGAGCGTGTAGAGGTGGAACCCGAACGTCGAGATAGCGTCGCGCAGGCGTGCCAGACGGTCCTCGGCGATGATGTCGTCATTGTGCTGGCGCAGCGAACGGTCGATGATGTCGAGGTCACGCTGCAGCTCCGCGGGCCCCTCGTACGGCTCGGCGGGCGCGGCACCCGAGGCTGGCAGAAGGTCGGGGCGGCGGCGCTCCGTCAAGGGGGCAACGGTCGCGGCCTCGTCGCCGAAGAAGTGCGTACGCGTGGCGGCGACCCGGGCACGAATGCCGAAGATAGCGCGGCGGTAGGGCTCGTCAACGCGGGACTCCCAGTCGTTATAGGCGGCATCGGCAAGCTGCTCCAGCTCCGTGGAGCAGGAGGAATAGCGGTCCGAGAGGGAGAGCTCGCGCTCCAGCTCCGCGAGCTGATCCTCGTAGTATTTGAGCGCCGTCTCCGCCGCGCGCGAGGTGGCGTAGGTGAGCGTATCCGCGTTGACGAAAGGGTTGCCGTCGTGGTCGCCGCCGATCCAAGAGCCGGGGCGCATGAGGGCGGCTTCGGGAAGCTGCAGCCCAAAGGTCTCCTTGAGGCCCTCGCGGACGGCACGGTTGAGCGCCGGGATCTGCTCGAGCAGGGAAAGCTTGTAGTAGCGCAGCGCGACGTCAACCTCGTCTTCGAGGGTCGGACGCGCAATGCGGATGAGCGCGGTCTGCCACAGCAGCGTCATGCGCAGGTACAGCTCGCGTTCAATGTCCGACTCATCGCCGCCGAGATGCCACTGCTGGAGGAGCTTCTTGATGCGTGTCTGAGTATCGAAGACCGTGCGGCGGCGAGTTTCCGTGGGGTGCGCGGTAAGGACCGGCGCGACCTCGGCATCACGAACGACGCGGGAAGCCTGAGCCGCGGTGACCGGCGAATCCTTGAGCTTGTCAAAGGTCGTGCGCAGGGAGACAGGCGCAGGCACGGACTCGTCCGCGAGGTCCTCGACCAAGTTGGCAAGTAGCGCGAAGTAGGAGAAGGCGCGAGCGACGAGGTTGGCCTTCGTGATGTCGAGGTCGCGGAAGACGGCAAGCAAGTCCTCAGGGCTGGCGTCGCCGTGGGCGACGTCGAAAGCTAGACGACGCGTGGACTCGACGAGCTCATAGACGTCCTCCCCCTCCTGCTGCGCGATGACTCGGCCAAGTACCCGTCCGAGCAGGCGGATATCGTCTTTGACGAAGTCACGGAATGGGCTGGCGGTGGTCATGAGGAGTCCTTCCTGTGCCGCCTCGGCGCGGATTCTGTACTGCCTCAGCACGGCCGCGGCGTTAACACACTGTGGTTTGCAGGATTTACGCAAATGTAGCCCACATCACTATTCTGCGCTGGGTTAAGGTGGCACACTACCCCCAGTTGTGGTGCAAGCACGGGAAGTACGACCAGCACGCGCCCACCGAGCCGCAGCTCCCTTTTCCCGTAGCGGCACCCGCCGCGACGTTTTAGACTGGCGGCACACCATGCATATGTCGGGGAGACGGGGGTCTACGCCATGCTCACAGCTGGAACAATCGGGGACATCGTGCGCGAACGCCGCCGCGAAGGAGGACTGACGCAGCGACACGTCGCCCGGCGCGCCCGCGTGTCCGAGCGCTTCGTGCGCGACTTAGAAACAGGGAAAGGCACAGTACAGCTCGACAAGGCGCTCGCTGTACTCGCGGCGATTGGGCTGCACGTCCGCGTCGAAACGGCAGGCGCACTGCCGTTCGACGCGATGACATGAACCAACACGATCGTGCCGGTTTCCGTCAGGGAGGTTCGATGGACGCACAGGATTTGGGACGCTTCGCGAAGGAACAACGCCGCGAAGCTGGCCTGAGTCAGCAGGACGTCACTCTCCTCGCAGACGTGTCCGAGCGCTTTGTCCGAGCCTTCGAATCCGGCACAGGCAGCGTTCACCTCGATAAGGCCAGTGCCGTCTTGCCTGCGGAAGCCATCGCCGACGCCGCGGGATTCGACTCCCGGCGACGCCGCGACCTCATCCGCGTGCTCGCGTATCGCCGCCGGTTGTGGGGCGCTTAGGCCATAGCCGAGGCCGCCGGAATCTGCGCCAACCACGCCGCATGGACGCGGGCATCACCATTTTCCTCGGGATGGAAACTCAGCGCGGTGATGGCGCCAGAGCGCACGCCCACAATGAATTCGCCCTCGCCAGCGTTACCGGAGACGGTGGCGATAGCCTTCACGCCCGGACCGGTACGGGTAACGATGGGCGCGCGAATGAACGAAGCGTCCACGTCGACGACTTCGTCGCCGACTCCGGCTTCGCCGTCGTCGAGAATGACTGAAACGGCGCGCTCCGCGGAGAAACGCTGATTGCCAAACGCATTGCGGCGCACAGTGACGTCTAGCGCGCCCAGGGTCTGTTGGCCGGCGGCGGGGTTTTCGAGCTCGCGCGCGAGGTAGATGAGCCCAGCGCAGGTGGCGAGCACGGGCAGGCCGACGTCGATGGCGGCGCGCAGCGGTTCAGCTAGGCCGAAGGAGCGCGCGAGACGGTCAATGACGGTGGATTCGCCGCCGGGAAGAACAAGGCCGTCGAGGCCCTCAAGGTCCGCCACCTGGCGCACTCGGCGCATGGCCGCGCCAAGTGATTCGAGAACCTCGATGTGCTCTTCGACCCCGCCCTGGAGGGCAAGCACTCCAATGAGCATGGGATTACCAGCCGCGCTCAGCGAGACGGTGCGGGACCGGGACATCGGCGACGTTGATGCCGACCATGGCCTCGCCCAGGCCGCGGGAGACGCGAGCGAGCGCGGCCGGGTCGTCGTAGAGGGCGGCCGCCTCGACAATGGCCTTGGCGCGGGCGGCCGGGTTGCCGGATTTGAAGATGCCGGAACCGACAAACACGCCTTGGGCGCCCATCTGGCGCACGAGGGCGGCATCGGCAGGCGTGGCCACGCCACCAGCGACGAAGAGAACGACAGGCAGTTCGCCGGTCTCGGCGACCTCGGCGACGAGGTCGTACGGGGCCTGCAGTTCCTTCGCCGCGACGTAGAGCTCGTCCTTGTCCAGGTTGCGCAGGCGGGCGATCTCGCCCTTGATGGTGCGCAGGTGCTTGACGGCCTCGGAGACGTCGCCGGTGCCAGCCTCGCCCTTGGAGCGGATCATGGCAGCGCCCTCGGTGATGCGGCGCAGGGCCTCGCCCAGGTTCGTCGCGCCACAGACGAACGGCACGTCGAAGTCCCACTTGTTGATGTGGTTGACGTAATCCGCCGGGGAGAGAACCTCGGACTCGTCGATGAAGTCCACGCCCAGCTCGGCAAGAATCTGTGCCTCGACGAAGTGACCGATGCGCGCCTTGGCCATGAC
>NHCFJ05603__coassemble_535_pt1 | contig 106085 bp, 97 predicted proteins | sample NHCFJ05603__metabat2_low_PE_001 | metagenome-assembled genome bin NHCFJ05603 | reverse complement strand
CCGAAGATGCGTCGTTTCATCTTCACCGACCGTAACGGCATCTACATCATCGACCTGCAGCAGACGCTGACTTACATTGACGAGGCTTTCGAGTTCGTCAAGGAGACCGTCGCACACGGCGGCACCATCCTGTTCGTGGGTACGAAGAAGCAGGCTCAGGAAGCCGTGGCTGAGGAAGCTACCCGCGTGGGTATGCCGTACGTCAACCACCGCTGGCTGGGCGGCATGCTCACCAACTTCCAGACCGTGTCCAAGCGTCTGAAGCGCATGAAGGAGCTTCAGGCCATGGACGCCGCTGAGGACGGCTACAAGGGCCGCACCAAGAAGGAAGTTCTCATGCTCACCCGCGAGCGCACCAAGCTGGAGCGCGTCCTGGGCGGCATCTCTGAGATGTCCAAGGCTCCGTCCGCACTGTGGATTGTTGACACCAACAAGGAGCACATCGCGATCAAGGAAGCTCACAAGCTCAACATTCCGGTTGTTGCCATCCTCGACACCAACTGCGATCCGGACGAGGTCGACTTCCCGATCCCGGGTAACGACGACGCCATCCGCGCCACCAAGCTGCTCACCGGCATCATCTCCACCGCTGTGGAAGAGGGCAAGAAGGCTCGCGAAGAGCGCCAGCTTGCCGCTGCCAAGGAAGCTGCTGGCGACTCCGCAGACAAGGAGCAGCGCGACGCCGCTGAGGCCGCTGCTGCATCCGACCCGGCTTCTGCCGAGTCCGCTAAGTAATACAGATTAATTTCTGTGGCTGGCTTTTAAACCCCCGTTGTGCCGACTACGGCCACGGGGGTTTGTCGTGACACGACGTGTCTCACGTGCATCGCGCGCGTGTGGATCCGTGGCACGGTATTTCGACGGCGCGGGGGCAATTTTTCTAGCCCCTAGAGCGGCGCGCGGCGCGTGCGTCGACTACGCTGTTTCAACGAACATTGTTTGATCAACAAGGAGGATCGCCCCAACTATGGCGAACTACACTGCTGCAGACGTCAAGGCCCTGCGCGAAGCTACCGGCTCTGGCATGCTCGATTGCAAGAAGGCCCTGGAAGAGTCCAACGGCGACTACGACAAGGCTGTTGAGATCCTGCGCATCAAGGGCGCAAAGTCCGTCTCCAAGCGTGCGGACCGCGAGGCTTCTGAGGGCCTCGTCGCCGTCTCCGGCAACACCATGGTCGAAATCAACTGCGAGACCGACTTCGTGGCAAAGAACGACGCCTTCAAGTCCTTCGCAGCCAAGATCGCTGAGGCCGCAGGCGAGGCCAAGGTCAACTCCGCTGAGGAGCTCAATGCTCTCGAGATCGACGGCAAGACCGTCGCCGACATTGTGACCGAAGAGTCCGCAAAGACCGGTGAGAAGCTGCAGGCTTCCCGCGCGGCCACCATCGAGGGCGACAACGTCGCCGTCTACCTCCACCAGCGTTCCGCAGACCTGCCGCCGGCAGTGGGCGTTCTCGTTGCCTACGAGGGCAACGCTGAGGCCGCACACCAGGCTGCTCTGCAGATCGCCGCGATGAAGGCTGAGTACCTCACCCGCGAAGAGGTTCCGGCTGAGGTCGTCGAGAAGGAGCGCGAAATCGCTGAGGCCACCACCCGCGAAGAGGGCAAGCCGGAGAAGGCTATCCCGAAGATCGTGGAAGGCCGTCTGGGTGGCTTCTTCAAGAATGTTGTCCTGCTCGAGCAGGCCGCTCTGGAGGACCACAAGAAGACCGTCAAGCAGGTTCTTGACGAGGCTGGCACCACCATCACCGCCTTCAAGCGCTTCGAGATTGGTGTCTAAGTCCCACTCCTGCGGCAGGGTTATCCCTGCTGCGTGAGGGCGAACTTTCGCTCGAGAATCAGCCCACGCTTCGCTTCCGCGGGGACGTGGGCTTTTGCGTGCCCTCGGCGAGGCGCGGTGTTAGGTAGCGGGGCGTCCTAACAGGTAAGATGGTCGGAGAAAATTGTGCCCCTTTAAGTGGAAGGACGTCTCCAGGTGACTACCCCGGATTCCAAGCGAACTGCGTACAAGCGAGTGATGCTCAAGCTGGGTGGTGAAATGTTTGGCGGCGGCAAGGTCGGCATCGACCCGGACGTCGTCGAAAACGTCGCCCGCCAGATTGCGGACATTGCCAAGCAGGGTACCGAGGTCGCCGTGGTCATCGGTGGCGGCAACTTCTTCCGTGGCGCGGAGCTCTCCCAGCGTGGCATGGACCGTGCGCGCTCGGACTACATGGGCATGCTTGGCACCGTCATGAACTGCCTGGCCCTCCAGGACTTCCTGCAGCAGCAGGGCGTGGATTGCCGCGTGCAGACCGCCATCAATATGGCTCAGATCGCGGAGCCGTACCTGCCGCTGCGCGCTGACCGCCACCTGGAGAAGGGCCGCGTGGTTATCTTCGGCGCCGGCATGGGTATGCCGTACTTCTCCACGGACACGACCGCGGCACAGCGTGCCCTGGAGATCGGCGCCGAGGTCCTCTTCCTCGCCAAGGCCGTGGACGGCGTCTACTCGGACGACCCGCGCACCAACCCGGACGCGGAGCTCTACACGGAAATCACGCCGCGCGAGGTCATCGAGAAGGGCCTTAAGGTTGCAGACGCCACCGCGTTTAGCCTGTGCATGGACAACAACATGCCCATTCTGGTCTTCAACCTGCTCACTGAGGGCAATATCGAGCGCGCCGTCAAGGGCGAGCCTATCGGTACCCTCGTTCAGTCGAAGTAAGCCCCGCCGGGGAATATGTCCCGCAGGCGGTGAAAAACCTGCTAGATTTTCTACCCAGCACCTACGACACACAGAAGGAACATTCTTCCTCATGATTGATGAGATTCAGCTCGACGCCGAAGAGCACATGACCGCCTCGGTGGAGCACACCCGCGAGCAGCTGGTGACCATCCGCACGGGTCGCGCCAACCCGGCCATGTTTAACGGTCTCGTGGCCGAGTACTACGGCGTGATGACCCCCATTACCCAGATGGCGACCATCTCGGTTCCGGAGCCACGCATGCTGCTCATCAAGCCCTACGAGCAGTCCATGATGAACGAGATCGAGAACGCTATCCGTAACTCGGACCTGGGCGTCAACCCGACCAACGACGGTCAGGTTCTGCGTGTGACCATTCCGCAGCTTACCGAGGAGCGTCGCCGTGACATGGTCAAGCTCGCCAAGTCCAAGGGCGAGGACGGCAAGGTGGCCATCCGTAACCTGCGCCGCAAGGCCATGGAGCAGCTGAAGAAGCTGCAGAAGGATGGCGACGCGGGCGAGGACGAGGTCGTCGCCGCAGAAAAGGAGATGGAGAAGATCACCGCCTCCTACATCGACCAGGTGGACAAGCTCGTCGCCGCTAAGGAAGACGAGTTGATGGAGGTCTAGACCCTCCACACCACATGTACACAACAAGCCGTCGGACGCATTCACGCTTCGGCGGCTCGTTTCATGCTCTACCCCGCGAAAGGACGTCTGGTCGTGCCTGATACCGCCTCCCAGAATCGCCACCTGCCTAGGCCGAAGAATGGCGCCGGCCGCAACCTACCGGCTGCCATCGGCGTGGGCGTGGGGTTGGGCGCACTCGTCGTCTTCGCCGTGTGGGCGGGTCCGCTCGCCTGGTACGTCGTGGTGGCGGCCGCGCTGGGCATTTCCATATGGGAGGTCACCACGCGACTGCGTGAGCATTCCTTCCAAGTGCCGCGCACGTTGCTGATCGTTTTGTGCCAGGCCATGATCTGGGCCTCGTGGGTGGCAGGGGCGTCAGGCCTCGTGGCGGTCTACGTGTTGAGCGTCCTGGCGCTCATGTTTGGCCGACTCTTCCACAACGGTCGGCACCGTCCACCCATTAACTACCTGCGCGATATGTCCGTCGGGTTGTTTGTGCTCACGTGGATTCCGCTCTTCGGCTCGTTCGCGGCGATGTTGTCGTACATCGATACGCCATTAGCCTCGGGTGCCGCGTCGATTATCGTATTTATGCTCTGCGTCGTCGCGTCCGATACCGGCGGTTATGTCGCCGGCGTTATGTTCGGCTCGCACCCCATGGCCCCGGCTGTCTCGCCGAAGAAGTCCTGGGAGGGCTTCGTGGGCTCCATCGTCTTTGGCACTCTCACCGGCGCGCTGTCGGTGAAGCTCTTGCTCCATCACGACGCATGGGTGGGCGCCATCATGGGCTTGCTGCTCGTCTTTTGTGCGACGCTGGGTGACCTCGTGGAATCCCAATTTAAGCGCGAGCTGGGCATCAAGGACATGTCGCATATCCTGCCCGGCCACGGCGGACTCATGGACCGCCTCGACGGCATGCTGCCGTCGGCTATGGTGACCTGGGTGGCGATGAACGCCCTCGCCACTGGCTTCGTGCCGTTGCCGTAGCCACCACGCACATACAAGCCGCGCCCACGAGGACGCGGCTTTTCTTAATGCGGTGAAGCGTTAGTGGCGCTGGGCCTGCTTGCGCACCTGGCGGCGTAGCTCGAACATGCGCCAGCCGCCCACGAGCGCCATGATGAGCGCGCCGGCGATGGCGAAGATGAGGAACGCGACGCCTGCGGGCAGCTGGCCGGACCAATTGAAGAAGTTGAGCTCGGCCGGTTGCTGGTTCTGCAAGATAAAGATGATGAGCAGAATCAGCAGCAGGAAGCCCACGATGAGCGCGGCCCACGTGCTGGCAGCAAAGGACCCCTTCACCTTGGACTGCTCCTTTTGAAATTCGGCGAAGGCGACGCGGTTCTCTGCGCTCAGCGAGTCCTGCGTGGCGGGGAGGGGAGTAGTCGTAGAGGAGGGGGCATCGGAAAGCTCGGCGGAAGGGTCGGGCTGTACGTTGTGGGGATCATGGGCGGTCATGGATACCAAGATACCGGCGCGGCGTTTTCTTCATCACTTTAGGTTCCTCTTAATTCGCCCTTTGGCGCCGAGAGTGAGACAATGGCGAGCACCATGGCTGAACCTTTGAAACTGAATTTCTCCGCTCCGCGGCGCGGCATGCCACCGAAGCACTTTGCGGACTTTACTGTCGACGAGCGCGTTGAGAAGCTCGCCGAGCTGGGACTGCCCAAGTTCCGCGCCAAGCAGCTGGCGAAGCATTACTACCAGCACCTCACCAACGACGTTGAGAAGATGACGGATATCCCGGCCGAGAAGCGTGCGGCCGTGAAGGAAGCCCTCTTTCCGGACCTGATGACGCCCATCCGCCAGACCTCGACGGACGATGGCTCGACCACGAAGTCCCTGTGGCGCCTCCACGATGGCACGCTGCTCGAGTCCGTGCTTATGCGCTACCCGGGCCGCGCCACCCTGTGCATTTCGTCCCAGGCGGGCTGCGGCATGGCCTGCCCGTTCTGTGCCACCGGCCAGGGCGGCCTCGACCGCAACCTGTCCACCGCGGAGATTGTGGAGCAATTCCGCAACGCGTCCGCGCAGATGGAGGCCGAGGGCGGTCGCCTGTCCAACGTCGTGTTCATGGGCATGGGCGAGCCGCTGGCCAACTACAAGCGTGTGATACACGCGGTACGCCAGATCACCGGCCAGGACGGCGAAGGCTTTGGCCTCTCCCAGCGCAACGTCACCGTGTCCACGGTGGGTCTGGCGCCGGCCATCCGCAAGTTCGCGGACGAGGGGCTGGCGTGTACCCTGGCTGTCTCGCTCCACACGCCGGATGATGAGCTGCGCGATAGTCTCGTGCCGGTGAATAACCGCTGGCCGGTCTCCGAGGTCCTCGATGCCGCGCGTTACTACGCCGACACGTCGGGCCGCCGCGTCTCCATTGAGTACGCGCTCATCCGCGATAAGAATGACCAGGGTTTCCGCGCGGACATGCTGGGCCGCAAGCTGCACCAGGCGCTGGGCTCCAAGGTCCACGTCAACGTCATTCCGCTTAACCCGACCCCGGGTTCCGAATGGGACGCAGCACCGAAGGCCCGCCAAGACGAGTTCGTCCGCCGAGTCATTGCGCAGGGCGTGCCGTGCACGGTGCGCGACACCAAGGGCGACGAGATCGCCGCGGCCTGCGGCCAGCTCGCCGCCGATGAGCGCGAGTCCGCATAAAGCAGAGCATTTTTAGTTAAGGTGTGGAGACATGACGTCTCCACACCTTTCTGTGTTAGCGCCCGACCCGCGCGAATGCGCCTTTGCGGTGCGCTACCTCGCCAAGGCCTTTGACGGCCGCCCCGCGGTCCAGGACTTGAGCCTCGACGTCCCGCGCGGCGCCATTTACGGCGTGGTGGGTTCCAACGGCGCAGGCAAGACCACCATGCTCACCATGGCGTGCGGCCTGTTGCGCCCGGACCACGGCGCGTCCTTTATCGCGGGCCATTCCGTCTGGGAGGATCCACTGCCCGCCAAGGCTGCCGTCGGTGTGCTCATGGACGGCGCTCCCGTCTTCGACCGACTTACCGGCGCGGAATATCTCTACTACTTGGGCGCCTTGCGCCGCCTCCCGGAGGATGAGTCCACCCGCCGCGCCGTGCAGCTCCTCGAGGCACTCGGGCTTTCTGATGCCGCCTCCAAGCCCATCGCCGATTACTCCGCCGGCATGACGAAGAAGATCTTGATCGCCGGCGCGCTGCTCCATTCGCCGGAGGTGCTCGTCCTGGACGAGCCGCTCGAGGCCGTTGACCCTGTCTCCGGACGTCTTATCCAACAGATGCTGCGGTCCTTTGCTGCGCGCGGTGGCACCGTCGTGTTGTCTTCCCACGTCATGAGCCTCGTAGAGGGACTGTGCGATCACGTGGCGATCATCGGCCAAGGTCGCGTCGTCGCGTCCGGTCACGTGGACGAGGTGCGCGACGGGCGCAGCCTTACCGACGTCTTCGTGGACCTCGTGGGGGGCGGCGACTTCGACGAGGCCTCGCTCGACTGGTTGGGGGAGGGCCCGCGATGACCCGCACCCTCATCACGCTTCACCGCACATTGTGGACCCGCGCGCTGCACTCCAACCCGCAGCAGTTCATCCTGGCTTTCCTCATCGGGCTTTACGGACTTCTCGGGCTGGTCTCGCTCAGCGTGGCGGGCTATATGGATTTTGCCGATGCTACCCACAGCTTCCACGTCCTCACCGTCATCAACGGTCTAGGCGTCGCCATGTATATTCTGCTGTCCGTCATGATGCCGGCGGGGGAGAAGCAGCTCACCCCTTCCGTCCTGGGGACTTTCCCGCTCAGTTACAGCGAGGTGCGCCCCGCGCTCGCGTGGTCCCTGTTTCTCACCACCCGCTCCATCATCGCGACGCTCTTCACCGTCGTCTTCGCCGTGGGCGGCGCGGTCTTTCTCACCACGCATGGCCGTCCCCTGCTCGCGGCCGCGTTCGTGGTCTCCATGGCGTTCTCGCTCGCGCTCACGGTCTTTGCCGCGGATCTCGTGGGCGCCCTCGGCTCGGCCGCGCTGAGCAAGGACAAGGCGAACCTCGTCATGGGCCTGGGCGGCGTGGCGCTTCTCTTCATCTTCACGAACCTGCAGGGAATCCTGAACAACGTCGCGCCGCTGGGCACCGTGGGCGGGGTCCTCGCCTGGACGCCGCTGTCCGCGCTCACCGGATGGGTGGCCTCGCTGGCCGACGGCGCCCTCGCCCCCGCGCTGGCGCAGCTGCTCATCGGCCTGGTGACCCTCGCCCTCGTCGCTTGGGGCTGGGACCTCACCGCGCGCCATACCTTCGAGAGCCCTGTCCACGGCAACGCCCCGAGCGCCGCCCCACGCGCCGAGGGCGTCACGGCCCTTTCGCTCGGCGGTCTGGCCTACCGCAGCCCCGCGTGGATGGAGTACTCTCGTTCCCTGCGCTACTTCTTCCGCGACTCGCGGCTTACCATGACGCTCGTCATGCTGCCCGTATTCCTCGCCTTCGCCTTGTACCAGCTCTGGCGCGGCGAGGAGCTCCTCGGGTACTTCTTTGTGGGCTACCTGGGCCTTCTCGGCGGCATCGTGGCCATCAACGACTGTGGTTACGACGGACCTTCCCTGTGGGTGAAGATGCTCGCTCCCGTGCGCGCCTCGGTCCTCTTTCGCGCGCGGCACTGGGCGCACCTTACAACCACCGTCGCGGTCATGGCGCTCGGCGCGGTCGTCCTTCTCCTCCTGGCACCGGACCGCGCCTTCGCCGCCTGCATCGCAGCCCTTGCCGTGGGCATGGTGCTCTCCTCCGGTAGCTTCGCCGCGCTGCTCTCCGCGTTCAACCCGTATCCCGTCTCGCCGCCCGGCACCAACCCGTGGACGGATAAGTCCGGATACTCCGCCGGTGCCTTTATCGCTGCAATCGTGTGCCTCTTCTTCGGCTGGCTACCCGCCGCCCCTGGCATCCTCATGGTGATCCTCGGCGCCGACTCCGGTCTCAAGTTCGCTGGCGCCGCCGTCGGGCTCGTCGTCCCCGCCGCCGTCTACGTCCTTGCGCTGTGGCTGGCCTCGCGCCGCGTCGACGCTCAGATGCCGGAGATCTATGCGAAGGTGCGCACGTACGTGTCGTGAGAGAGCAACGGTGAATAACCTTCGGCTGATGGTTAGAATCCGGCATAGACGTTCTGACGATGGCCAAGGCGGACAACCACGACGCGCAATGTCTTGACTCCCCACGATCGAGAGTGAGTTACTAGAGATTCGATGGCCGAGATGATGCGTTGTTGATCGTGTTGTGCCAGTGTGTGTAGTTCTTTGCGTACCGACAACGTATAAGCAATCGCGGAGGAAGGCGACGACATGGATTGGATCGATGTGAGTTGCTTCTAAAGAAGGCGTAGCTCTTTTTTGAGATCTTCGTGGGAGATCTCGTCGTGTTCCTTGTTCGCTGCAACGGCCTGTCGAAGCTCCTTCACTTCCTCATGCGCTTCGAGAGCCGCAAACGCTCGGGAGCAGAAGTCAGGGGAGACGACAACAGCCCGAGTTCGACTTCCACGGCTCGTGATAACGACAGGCTCCGATCGCACGATGTCGAGAACGTGGCTGTGGTCCTAGCGAGATTCACTTGATGTCATTTTTGCATGTTTATGATGTACATCATGTACACGTCGTGGGTTAGGGGGCGGTGGCGCAGAGTACGGAGCACGAAAACGACGAAAGCCTCCGCACTAGGCGGAGGCTTCAAGCCGTGAGAAGCAGCAGCGCTTAGTGAGCGGCGTGCTTGCCCTCGGTCACGGCGCGCAGGTGGGTCACGCGGGCCGGGTCGATGTTGAGGGCACGAAGCTCATCATCGCTCAGCTCGGCGTAGGTGTGGCCCAGGGTCTTCTGCTCGTATGCCCACTCCGGCTCGGCGTGGCCTAGCGGCTGGTTGCGGGCGGTAAGGGTACGCACGTTGGCGAGCTTCGGCTGGAAGAGGTGGATGAGCAGCAGAAGCGCAATAACGACAGCCAGGAGAATGAGGAAGATGGTCTCCACGTGGCCCTTGTGGTTACCGAAGTTGAACATCAAGAGCATGAAGACGGAGAACCAACCGGCAATCTGGATGCCGCTGCGCGGGGTCTTGGACCAGCCGAACGCTGCAGACGGGACGTCGTCGGTGGAAACGCCGTTGTAGACCTCAGAGGTCACTTTGTGGGAAGACACTTGTTCTCCTTCGCGTGTACGTGCCTATTTGTCCCCAATAGAATAGTCGATGGCCCGCCGGAACGGGACACTTACCCCCGAGATTTCGAGCTCCACGCGGGGAAGTAAACTACGTCACACCCGCGTGGGTGGAGGGGCGACCCGCGCGACCTACTACAGTAAGGGCTCGTGACTCATCCTGACATTGCGGCGCAGCACGCGCCAGAGACTGCACAACGCGTCCTTATCCTCGGCTCCACAGGTTCCATAGGCACCCAGGCCTTGGAAGTCATCGCGGATAATCCCGATAAGTTTGTCGTCGTCGGCATAGCGGCTGGCGGCGGACAACCGGACCTCGTTATCGCTCAGGCGAAGGCCCTCAACCTTTCGTCTAACCACGTCGCCGTCGCCAACGCGGAGGCTGCGGAGAAAGTAAGCGCAGCCCTCGGCGGCGCGGTCTTCGAAGGGCCAGACGCCGCGGAGCGGCTCACCCGTGAGGTGGAAGCCGACACGGTCCTCAACGGACTCGTGGGCTCTATGGGCCTCGCAGCCACCCTCGCGACCATCGAGATGGGGGAGTACCTCGCCCTCGCCAACAAGGAATCCCTCGTCGCGGGCGGAAAGATGGCCATCAACCTGGCCAAGCCCGGGCAGATCATCCCGGTCGATTCGGAGCACTCGGCGATGGCGCAGTGCCTGCGCTCCGGCGAGCGTGGGGAGTTGGCCAAGCTGGTGCTGACGGCATCGGGAGGCCCCTTCCGCGGCTGGACCCGCGAGCAGATGTGGGACGTCACACCTGAGCAGGCCGCGAAGCACCCCACGTGGACCATGGGGCAGATGAATACGCTGAACTCCGCGACGATGATCAATAAGGGCCTAGAGCTCATTGAGGCCACCCTGCTCTTCGACATCGAGCCCGAGCGCATTGACGTCACCGTCCACCCGCAGTCCATCATCCATTCCATGGCGACGTTTGTGGACGGCGCCACCATCGCGCAGGCCTCCCCGCCGTCGATGAAGCTTCCCATTTCCCACGCGCTCTACTGGCCGCGACGCGTGCCGGACGCGCAACCGCAGCTCGACTTCAGCCAGGTAGTGGACTGGCACTTTGAGCCGCTTGATGATGCCGCCTTCCCAGCCGTCCAGCTCGCCCGCGAGGCCGCACAGAACAGCTCAGGTGTGGTCTACAACGCGGCGAACGAGCAGGCCGCCGCCGCCTTCCTTGCTGGTCGCATCCACTTTCCAGAGATCGTGGACACGGTCGCGCACGTGATGGGCCAGTATTCCCAGTTGGCTGGTGTACTCTCTAGCGTCGATGACATCCTCGCCGTGGAGCGCGAGGCGCGCGCCAAGGCGGACGCGCGAATTGAACAGATCGCACGCTAGGACACTTCACCTATGGCCTATATTCTGGGCATTCTTCTCTTCGCCCTAGGCATCGGCATCACCATCGCGCTGCACGAGGCGGGCCATATGCTCACCGCCCGTTCGTTTGGCATGTGGGTACGCCGCTACTACATTGGGTTCGGCCCCAAGATATGGGCGAAGAAGAAAGGCCGCACCGAGTACGGCTTCGCGGCCCTGCCCGTGGGCGGCTTCTGCGACATCGCGGGCATGACCGCCAACGACGAATTCCTCACCGACGAGGAAGAGCCGTATGCGATGTACAAGAAGCCGGCCTGGCAGCGCGTCCTCGTCATGGCCGCCGGCATCCTCGTCAACATCGTGCTGGGCTTTTCCATTCTTGTCTGCGTCGCCGTGACCACAGGCTTGCCCGACGTCCACGCGGACGTGCGTCCCAAGGTCGGCGAGGTGGTGTGCTCCGCCGACCAGATCGACGAAAGCACCTACGAAGACTGCACCGGCACCGGGCCTGCCGGCGCGGCCGGCGTCGAGCCCGGCGATATTATCGTCGCCCTCGACGGTGAGGAGATTGCGGACTTCAACGCCCTGCGCGAGGCGGTCATCGCCAAGCCGGGGGAGACCGTCACGCTCACCGTCGAACGCGACGGCCAGCCCCGCGACTTTGAGGTCCATCTCGACACCGTCAAGCGTCTCACCACGGACGGGCAGACGGTCGCGGCCGGCTCCATCGGTCTTACCAACGCGCCGCTCGATATCGTCAAGAAATACAATGCCGCCACCGCCGTCCCAGCGACCGCGGATTACTCGTGGTACCTGGCCAAGTCCACCGTTGACGCCATCATCCACATGCCGGAGAAGGTTCCCGGCGTCGTCGCGTCCATCTTCGGCCACAACCGCGCCGATGATTCGCCCATGTCCGTCGTCGGTGCCTCCCGCGTGGGCGGCGAGCTCGTGGAGAATAACCTCTGGTCCTCCTTCTTTATGATGTTGGCCTCGCTCAATTACTTCCTTGCGCTGTTTAACCTCATCCCGTTGCCGCCCTTCGACGGCGGCCACATAGCGGTCATCGCGTACGAGAAGATCCGCGACGCCCTGCGCCGCGCCCGCGGCCTCGCAGCCAAGGGCCCGGCCGACTACACGCGACTCATGCCGGTCACCTACGTCATGGCGGCCATTCTCATGACCTTCGGCGCGCTCGTCATCATCGCGGATGTAGTGAACCCAATTCGCCTCTTTGGCTAAACACCACGTGGTGTAGGACGTGTCACAGACTGCACCGATGGTGAAACTCAGAACCTCCAGCTCTGCCCATTTGCCATAGTCATTAGACTGTAGGAATAGCGTAGAGTGGTTTACATCTAAACCCCGTGTACCCATCTTTTTTCCAGTAAATAGGAGAACGTATGTCAACCCCCATCGGACTTGGAATGCCGGACGGACCTGCCCCGACTTTGGCGCCGCGTCGTACAACGCGTCAGCTCTTCGTCGGCCCCGTGGGCGTCGGCTCCGAGCACCCGATCTCGGTGCAGTCGATGACTACCACCAAGACCCATGACGTCAATGCGACCCTCCAGCAGATCGCTCAGCTCACGGCCTCCGGCTGTGACATCGTGCGCGTCGCCTGCCCGAAGACCGTGGACGCGGACGCTCTGCCTGCCATCGCGAAGAAGTCGCCCATCCCGGTCATCGCGGACATTCACTTCCAGCCGAAGTACATCTTCCAGGCTATCGACGCCGGCTGTGCTGCTATCCGCGTTAACCCGGGCAACATCAAGGAGTTCGACGGCCGCGTTAAAGAGGTCGCTAAGGCGGCTTCGGACGCTGGTATCCCGATCCGCATCGGCGTCAACGGTGGCTCCCTGGACAAGCGCATGCTCGAAAAGTACGGAAAGGCCACCCCGGAGGCCCTCGTCGAGTCCGCCATCTGGGAGGCTGGCTTGTTCGAGGAGCACGGCTTTGGCGATATTGCCATCTCCGTCAAGCACTCGGATCCGGTCCTCATGGTCGAGGCCTACCGCCAGCTCGCAGAGAAAACGGACTACCCGCTCCACCTCGGCGTGACCGAGGCTGGCCCGAAGTTCATGGGCACCATCAAGTCCTCCGTCGCCTTCGGCGCTCTGCTCTCGCAGGGCATCGGCGACACCATCCGCGTCTCCCTGTCCGCAGACCCGGTCGAGGAGATCAAGGTCGGTGACCAGATCCTGCAGTCGCTCAACCTGCGCCCGCGCAAGCTGGAGATCGTCTCCTGCCCGTCCTGTGGCCGCGCCCAGGTCGACGTATACAAGCTCGCCGAGGAAGTCACCGCTGGCCTCGAGGGCATGGAGTTTCCCATCCGCGTGGCCGTCATGGGCTGCGTCGTCAATGGCCCAGGCGAGGCCCGCGACGCTGACCTTGGTGTCGCTTCCGGCAACGGCAAGGGCCAGATCTTCGTCAAGGGCGAGGTCGTTAAGACCGTGCCGGAGTCCAAGATCGTGGAGACCCTCATCGAGGAAGCGCACCGCATCGCCGAAGAGCAGGGCCTTGAGGCCGTCGAAGGCGCCAAGGCCGAGGTGCGCGTTACCCGCTAAACCGCGCGCCTAACCCGCGTTTCGCCGCCGTCCCAGTAGTGTTGAAAGACATGAAACGGACGGCGGCTTTTCTCTGCGTAGCGGGGCTTATGGGCACCTCGCTGGCTGCGTGCACGCCCAAACCGGTCGCGGCGGATCCGGTCGCTGAGGACTTCATTGCGGCGCTCGAGAACCACGACGTCGACGCACTCAAGAGCGTCGTCGACGCCCCTGACGTTGCCGCCGAACAGTACGGGGACACGTACTCCGGCCTCCAAGCCGAGGGCCTCGACGTCGAGCTCACCTCCATCGACCAACAAGACTCCGTTGCCACCGCCAACTACGCCGTGACGTGGGACCTGCCCAAGGACCGCGAACTCACCTACGACGCCAAGGCCGTACTTACCAAGGTCAATAAAACGTGGACCGTTAATTGGGAATCCACGGCGCTGCACCCCAAGCTCGGTGCCCACCAGCACCTCGAGCTGCGCCCCGTTGTCGCCGACCGCGCCTCCGTCGTGAGTTCCGACGGCGTCGAGCTCATGAGCCCGGGCGTCCTATACCGCCTTCTTGTCGACACCTCCTCCGGCGATATGCGCGCGCTCGCGGGCCAGCTCGCGCCGCTCGTCAACCAGGACGCGGGCGAGCTCGCCACAAACCTTGAAGAGGCGGGGGAGACCTACTCCGTGGGTCTCTTCAATGAGGGAGACCGCAACGCCATCCAAGGCGCCAACCTCCCCGGAGTCCGCTTCAACGAAGAGCCTGCGCTCATCGCCAAAGAGACGGGCTTTGCCACGGACATCATGTCCCGTGTGCGTTCCATCGTCGCGGACAAGCTGGACGGCACGAATGGCTGGCGCATCGCCGTCGTCAACGAGAACGGCGCTTCACTCAGCGACGTCGAATTCCACGACGCCACTCCGTCGCCCGCTATTCGCGTGGGTATCGATTACAACGTCCAGCGCGCCGCGGAGCAAGCCGTGGACCTCCGCGCAGACTCCGAGGCCATGCTTGTCGCCATGCGTCCCTCCACCGGCGAAATTCTCGCCGTCGCGCAGACCGATGCCGCCGATAAGAAAGGCGACCTGGCCCTGTCCGGTCAGTTCCCGCCCGGCTCCGTGTTCAAGATCATCACCGCCTCCGCCGGCGTGGACAAGCAAGGCCTCAACTCCGGCACTATCGTCCCGTGCCCCGGCACGATGGACCTCTACGGCCGCACCGTCACGAACTACAACGGCTTCTCCCTGGGCAGCGTCCCGCTCGAAGAAGCCTTTGCACAGTCCTGCAACACGACCTTCGCGAACATCTCAACCGACCTCGGTGAGGGCGAACTCAAGGAGGAAGGCTCCCGCTTCGGTCTGGGCCTCGACTACGACATTCCTGGACTTACCACGATTACCGGCTCCATCCCCGAGGGCGTGACTCCACTGGAGCGTACCGAAGCCGGCTACGGCCAGGGCGCGGACCTCGCGAGCCCCTTCGGCATGGTTCTGGCTTCGTCCACCGTCGCTGCAGGCGTGCGTCCCACTCCGACCCTCATCGCGGGGCAGAAGACCACCGTCTCGGAGAACCCCGATGGCCCGTCCCCCGTCGTCATCGACAACCTTCGCACCCTCATGCGCGCCACGGTGACGTCCGGTACCGCACGCGGCATGGGTGCTGGCGGCACCATCTACGGCAAGACCGGTGAGGCCGAAATCAACGGCGGTTCCCACGCCTGGTTCACCGGCTTCCGCGACGATGACATTGCCTTTGCCACCCTCGTCGTCCTCGGCGGCGGGTCCGAGACCTCCGTCGCCATCACGGACAGCTTCCTCAAGCGCCTCGACGAACTGCGCACTCAACAGGACCCCGAGCAGGTCGCCACCGGCGGCGCCGAGTAGCTTGCCGATGCCCCCATCGCCGCCGCCCAGCCCGACCGCCGGGGTGGCAGGGCGGAGGACTACCATAGACGGCATGAGCAATCGCGCAAAACTTACACCAGGAAAGCCCACCCCCGTTCGCACCGTCCCTGACTCCATCGAGCGTCCCGAGTACGTGTGGAAGGACTCGGTCCAAGAAAACATCGGCGAGCCCTTCGTCCAGACCCCTGAGGTCATCGAGGCCATGCGCGAGTCGTCCAAGATTGCCGCCAACGCCCTCAAGGAAGCGGGCAAGGCCGTCGCCCCCGGCGTGACTACCGATGAGATCGACCGCATTGCGCACGAGTACATGTGTGACCACGGTGCTTACCCGTCGACCCTGGGCTACATGAACTTCCCGAAGTCCTGCTGCGTCTCCTTGAATGAGATCGTCTGCCACGGCATTCCGGACACGACCGTCATCGAGGATGGCGACATCGTCAACATCGACGTCACCGCCTACAAGAACGGCGTCCACGGCGATACCAACGCCACCTTCCTCGCTGGCAATGTCTCCGAAGAGCACCGCCTGCTCGTCGAACGCACCAAGGAAGCCATGATGCGTGGCATCAAGGTCGCTAAGGCTGGTCGCGAGATCAACGTCATCGGCCGCGTTATCGAGTCCTATGCACATCGCTTCGGCTACAACGTCGTTACCGACTTCACCGGGCACGGTGTGGGGCCCACGTTCCACAACGGCCTCGTTGTCCTGCACTACGACTCCATGGCCTACCGTAACGTTCTGGAGCCGGGCATGACGCTCACCATCGAGCCGATGATTAACCTCGGCGGCCTCGACTACGAGATCTGGGATAACGACTGGACCGTCCAGAACAAGGACGGAAAGTTCACCGCTCAGTTCGAGCACACCCTCGTCATCCAGGAAGAGGGCGAGCCGGAAATCCTCACTCTTCCCGACGAGGACTAATCGAAACAGTCGCTCAACGGGCCGCATAGCGACTCGCAGAGCGAACAAAAGCGCCCGTCCCACCACTGCGCGGTGGGACGGGCGCTTCTCTGTGCCTACTGTTCATCCCTACGCCTCAACCTCAGCCCTATTGAGAGATGCACAAAGCGCCCCGCAGTGCGGAGCGCTTGAAGGCGTGAAGGTTCTCAATTAGAACTTCAGCTGACCGTTCATTGCCTGAGCAATGTAGTCCGGGATAACGCCGTTGTACACAGCGAAGTTGTAGGTTGCGACGGCAACGGAGACAGCAGCAGCGGCAACACCGACGTAGGTGGTGTCGCGCCACAGCTGAGCCCACTGCGGGTTCGTATCGTCCTTGACGGAAGAGCCGAGCAGGTCGCGGCCGTTGGCGGGGGTGTCTTTGCCGGTAGCATCGCCAGCCTTGGAGGACAGCGAACCCTCGCCCTTGGAGGAAGCGCCCTCCGTGGCAGCAGACAGAGCGCCGGTGTTCTCGGTCTCGGCAGCGGTAGCAGCGGAAACGCCGCCGAAAGCGACGGTGGTGGCGGTTGCAAGAGCAACGGCGGCAGTGCGGAAGTTACGCGTTGAAGTGAATACCTTTCAAAAAGACTCTGGTAGGGGCTGTAAGGCCGTTACTAGAACTTGATGGGGCCGAACTTGATGAAGTTCAGGGCCGGACCGACGAGACCACCGATGACGGTGATGACGGCGGAAGCGATACCGATGCCGTAGAGAGCCTGTGCCCAAGCCGGCTGGGACGAAAGGTCGGATTCCTTGCCGAAGATGTCACGGCCATCGGCGGGTTTGTCGGCGTTCAGCCAGTCACCAGCGGTAGAGGAGCCACCGTTAGTATTGGGGTCGTTGGAGGAGGTGTTCTGGTCGGAAGAAGTCTCAGCCGCAGTGGCGACGGAAGCGCCGGAGAAAGCGACGGCGAGGGCGGTTGCGCCAGCGATGGCGGCCTTGCGAATACGCATATCAAAAATCCTTAAGAGTTGTCTGTGCGCGGCTTCCGGGGGAAGGAAACCCATGTGTGAATCTCTCGAAGAGATTCTCGAGCACCTCGAGTCCGATTACGGAAATATAACGGACGTTCGATGTTGCGCTAGCAAGTAGAGAGCATTACGCACAGCAAAGGTGCATGGGGGTAACAATTCGCCCACAGGTAGATAAATATTTACTGTGTTAACCCCATTTATCTGCCTGAATGAAACTTAGGTGAACCAAGACAAAAAAGACCCGCACTGTGTGCGGGTCTTCATCCAGACGTCTTCGTCTAAGCGAGTGGCTTAGCGGTTGAACATCGGGTCAAGGATGTGGTTCGGCAGGATGTGGTTGTACACAGCGAAGTTGTAGGCAGCGATCAGGGCGCCAGCAACGCTGGTGCCGATGAGGGCGTAGGTGCCGTCGCGCCAAATCTTGAACCACTGCGGGTTGGTATCGTCATTAACCACTTCGCCGAAGCCGTCGGTGCCCTTTGCCGGCACCTTGTTGTCGGTGACAGCGCCGACCTTGGAGGACAGAGTCGGGTACTTGTCGTCATTGGAGGAGAGAGCATTAAAAATGTCGGAGGAGGTAGCGTCCTTGGCGACGTCCTGGTTCTCTTCGATGGTCGTGTTGTCCTTGGCCGACGTGTCGCCCGCGTCAGCGGCGGAAGCGATAGCGGTGCCGCCGAAAGCGACGGTGACGGCGGTGGCGGCAGCAACGGCTGCGGTGCGGAAGTTACGCATTGTGTGTTTTACCTTTCGAAAGTGGTGTGAGCCGGTGAGCTGCGTTTAACGGGAGAACGGACCGAACTGAACGAAGTTAGCCAGCGGGCCGACAACCATGCCGATGAGGGTGGCGATAGCGGTGGCGATGGTGGTGCCGTACAGGACCTTGGCCCACTTCGGCTGCGACTCCAGGTCCTTGGAGGAGCCGAAAATGGCCTGGCCGTCAGCTTCCTGATCGCCCTCGAGCTTCAGACCGGTGTTGAGCTTGGAGGAGAAAGAAGCGTCCTTTGCGGCATCCTTCTCTGCGCCGTCGTTCTCTTCCAGGGCGGAGGAACCCGTGTTGGAGGACTGCTCTTGCTTCGGGGCGGTGGGCTCCTCAGCAGAAGCAACGGTGGTGCCGCCGAAAGCGACTGCGAGGGCGGTTGCGCCGGCGATGGCTGCATTGCGGATACGCATATCAAATGTCCTTAAATGTCGTACTTGCAAGGCTCCCGGATGGAAACCTAAGTGTTATTGGATTCCCAGGGGAATTCCAGAAACACGCGGTCGCCGGTGTAACGGCTTGAGCCGGTGTCATTGGGGAATTCTAGCCGTTCGATTCTGAATTTGCACGTAGGGTGGCGCGTTTAAGTGCCTGTTAAGCAAAAATCCACCCCATAATCCTGTCAAGTTCATGGTAGAAACGTTCATTAAATCCCAAGGTTGGGAGAAGAATGTTACTGATGTGATCAGACGGGAGGGGGTGGAAGTGATTTATGTCACGTAACGCCAATTAGTCAAATTCGAGGCCCAAAATCGCGTTCTCGGTCACCTCGGCAAGGGCCGGATGGATCCAGTACTGGTTGCGCGCGAAGTCGCGAAGATCGAGGTCATATGTCATGACAGTAATCATTTGCTGGATGAGCGTGGACGCCTGCGGGCCAAAGTAGTGCGCACCGAGGAGCTTTCCGGTCGTGCGCTCTGCGATGAGTTTCACAACCCCGGTGTGGTCCTCCATGGCCCAGCCGTAGGCAACGTCGCCGTAGTTCTGGACCTTGACGGTGATGTCGTAGCCAGCCTCGCGAGCCCGGGCCTCGGTCATGCCAACGGTGGCGATTTGCGGGTGGGTGAAGATTGCAGATGGGACGTGCTCGTGCGGCATCGGGCGAAGGTCGTCGTGGTGCAGGAGGTTGTGCGAGATGGCGCGGGTCTCAGCGTTAGCGACGTGCTTGAGCATATAAGGCGACGAGACGTCGCCCAGGGCCCACACGCCCTCGGCGGTAGTGCGTCCGTACTCGTCGACCTTGATGCGACCGTCCTCGTGCATCTCAATGCCAGCGGTGTCCACGTCCATGAGATCGCCGTTGGGGGTGCGACCGGTGGCGACGAGGATGGCGTCGGCCTCAACGGTGTCGCCATTGTCGAGGGTGAGCTTGACGCCGCCTTCGGTCTGCTCGAGAAGAGTGCCGTTGCCGATGCGGATATCGAAGCGCTCTCGGGCGAGGGCGTTGAAACGGGTGACAAGGTCTTCATCGAGGAAGCGCAAGAGCTTTTCTGAGCGGTTGACGATGGTGACCTTGGTGCCCAGGCCGTCGAAGACGTGCGCAAATTCCATCGCGATGTAGCCGCCGCCGACGATGATGAGGCTCTTTGGCTGTGTGGGCATGCGCATGACGTCTTCGTTGGTGTAGTACTTCACGCCCGAGTTGCGGTACACCGGCGGGATGGTAGGGCGCGAGCCCGCGGCAATGACGATTTGGTCGCCAGTGATGACTTCGCCGCCGACTTCGATGGTCTTCGGTCCGACGAAGCGGGCGTGCTGGTCATAGACCGTGATGTTCGGGGTCTCGTCGCCGCGGCGGTAGGCTTCGCCGCCCTGTGCGATGTGGTCGATGCGGTTGGTAAAGACGCGGTCAACGATGGAGTCCCAGTCCACGCTATTGACCTGAGCATCGAGACCGAGACGACCTGCCTCGCGTGCAGCAAGGGCGACGTCTGCGGCATAGACATACATCTTGGTGGGGATGCAGCCGACGTTGAGGCAGGTACCGCCGAACTTGCCTTCCTCGATAATGGCGATGGAGACATCGTCGTACTCCGGGGTGGGGATGGAATTTCCCGAGCCCGTACCGATAACGATGAGATCGTAATGCGCCGACGGAGTTGCGGGGGAGCTGGGGTTCGAGGTGTTCATTGTATTCTCCTTAAATATATAGGAATAAGCCGTGTATTGTATTTAAGCCTGCTGGCCGGATTCGCGGAAGTAACTATGTGACCGCTGAATGGCAATGGAGACTGTCGATGCTGTCACGTGGCGTGCATACTCGCGGAAACAGCCCAGGCTACATCTTTATTTCTGACTGGGGTGTGCCGGGTGTGGACGTCGGCGATGGATGCCTAGTGACTGGGCGCTGGCTCGGCCGGGAGATGGGTGGCGAGCCAGTCATCGACCGCGCGAAAGACTTCGGGACGGATTTCGGGGCGGGAGGCAAAAGCCTCGTGGCGTGCGCCATGGATAGGACGCAGCGTGCAATCCTTGCCGAGGGTGGGTGCCCAGTGCATGGTTTGGGTGACGTCGACGACGCAGTCGACGTAGTTCATTTCCTCCGAGTAGGGCTTGCCCAGGATGGAGCGAGTCGAGCAGATAGTGAGGTAGGGAACGCCTACGTCGACGCCGCGGTGCAGCTTTGTGAAGCCACCGAAGATAGCGCGCAGCCAGCCCACGTACTTGCGGTGACCGCCCAGCGGCTTGAGGGTGAGGTCGTAGTCCCACTCGCCATGCTTGCTGGCATGCATGGAATCGCCGAAGGCTGTGAGGTTACCGCCGGGGAAGGCGAGCATCGGAAAGCGTTTGCCAGCGCGGTCGATGACAGGGGAGAGCGCCTTGACCACCGGGCGCGGCACGCTCATCATGTCGAGCCAGGGGCCGTTGAGGATAAGACCAGGAACCTGCTCAGGGTGTTCGGCGTCGAGCCAGAGCGCGCAAATGAGCCCACCGGTGGAGTGACCGATGGGGACGACGCGGGAGTTGGGGATGGCCGCGAGGGCGGCATCAAGATCCTGGTAATAGAGCGTGAGATCCGAAATGTAGTGCCAGGTGTGGCCCTCGCGACGGGAGCGGCCGCACTTGCGGAGGTCGACGGCATAGAAAGCGTAGCCCAGCTCGTGATAATGCTGCGCGACGTGGACATCAAAGAAATAGTCCGTCATGCCGTGGACCCACAGGAGGGCAGGGCGCTGCGGGAAATCGGGGGTGTCACGCTTGTAGGCGACGAGGGTGGCGGAGATATCGCCTTGGCCGTCTGGGTCCGGCCCCAGCGGAAGCGTTGCCTGGGTGAATTCGGGGCCCAGCATGTCCTCGGTCCAATGAAGTTCAGTGCTCATGTGGACCAGCTTATCTATCGCTGAGTGGGTCCGCTTGGACCACGACGCGGGACTATTGCGCACGAACGGGGGTAGGTAGCGGCGTCGAAAGTGGGCAGTACGTGCGTTCTGCTGGGCTGATATTTGCGTGAGTGGGTAAAGGCGTAAGGTTGGTAGGCAATGCGTTGAGTGCTTGCGCCGCGGATGTGACTGAGGTCTTTGGTGGGCTTTGGTAGTCGCGAGGAGACTGCCTTCAAATGCGTACACCGCAGGTTGATCGGAGAGCTTAGGTCCTGCACGCGGCGCGGTATGAGCGCGCAGCTTTATAAGACGTGCACGATTAAGCGAAAGTCAAAGAGGTTTAACACCGTGTCCTCCGCAAAGAAGACCGCACAGGTCACTGAAGAAGTTGATGTAGCCCTCGTCGGTGGCGGCATCATGTCCGCTACCCTCGGCGCCATGCTCCGTGAGCTAGAGCCGAGCTGGACGCAGATGGTGTTCGAGCGCCTCGACGGTCCGGCCCTGGAGTCCTCCTCTCCGTGGAACAACGCCGGCACCGGCCACTCCGCGCTCTGCGAGCTCAACTACACCCCGGAGAAGAACGGCCGCATTGACGCGACCAAGGCCTTCGGCGTCAACGAGAAGTTTCAGGTTTCCCGCCAGTTCTGGGCACACCAGCTCAACAACGGCATCCTCACGGATCCCAAGGCCTTCATCAACCAGGTTCCGCACGTGTCCTTCGCTCAGGGCTCCATTCAGGTTGATTACCTAAAGCGCCGCTACGAGCTGCTCAAGGACAACCATATGTTCCCGGGCCTGGAGTTCTCCGACGATGACGTAGTCTTCCAGGAGAAGCTGCCGCTCATGTCCAAGGGCCGCGACTTCAACGCCAAGAAGGTCGCCATTTCCTGGACCGAGGCTGGTACCGACGTGAACTTCGGTGCCCTGGCGAAGCAGTTCTTTACTGCCGCAAAGGCATCCGGCACCGAAATCCGCTACGGTTCCGAGGTCATCGACATCAAGCGCGATGGTGCGAACTGGAAGGTGTACGCCAAGAACGTCCACACCGGTGATTACTCCGTCATCCGTGCGAAATTCGTCTTCGTCGGTGCGGGTGGCTACGCCCTCGACCTGCTGCGCAAGGCAGGCGTCAAGGAAGTTGCTGGCTACGCTGGCTTCCCGGTCTCTGGTCTGTGGTTGCGTGCCAAGAACCCGGAGCTCATCTCCCAGCACCAGGCCAAGGTCTACGGCAAGGCTGCCGTGGGCGCTCCGCCGATGTCCGTGCCGCACCTCGACACCCGCGTCATCGATGGCGAGAAGGGCCTACTGTTCGGCCCGTACGGTGGTTGGTCTCCGAAGTTCCTAAAGAAGGGCTCCTACCTCGACCTGTTCAAGTCCATCCGTCCGGACAACATCCCGTCCTACCTCGGCGTTGCCGCCCAGGAGTTCGGTCTGACCAAGTACCTCGTCTCCGAGGTCCTCAAAGACTTCGAGCAGCGTGTTGAGGCCCTCAAGGAGTACGTCCCGTCTGCAGACCCGGCTGACTGGGAGACCGTCATCGCTGGGCAGCGCGTCCAGGTCATCAAGCCTGCCGCTGCACCGCGCTTCGGTTCCCTCGAGTTCGGTACGACGCTCATCAACAACCCGGAGGGCAACATCGCCGGTCTGCTCGGCGCTTCCCCGGGAGCTTCCATCGCCCCGGCCGTCATGGTCGAGCTCATCGAGCGTTGCTTCGGCGAGCACATGATCCAGTGGGGCCCGAAGCTGCAGGAGATGATCCCGTCCTACGGTGAGACGCTCGCCAAGAACGTCAAGCTTTACGACGAGATGTGGGAGTACACCCAGAAGACCCTCAAGCTCGAGCAGTAATTACTCGTAGCATTCCAGCGCATACCAGCGGCCCTTTCCTGCTCCGGCGGGGAAGGGTCGCTGGTTTTGGGCTATACGGCACAAAAGTTCCATGAAGCGTAGGCTGTCGTTTCGTACACATTTTCCATGCCGCCTGCTCTGACTTGCCAGCGAGGACGTCGCGTCCGTAGCACGTAGTCACGGTAGAGTGGCATTACTCATTCTTCCAAGGAGACACGCGCGCAGTGAGCACAGCCCACAACGACGACGGGGACAGACATAACGACACGTCAGACCGGTCGGTGAACAAGGGGGACAAGCGCGGCCGGAAGACGTCGAATAGGCGCCCGCGGTTGCCGAAGCTGAAGGACGGCCCGCACCAGAAGCGGCTGACGGCATTTACCTTCGTCATCACGTTGGGCGGACTGCTCTTTGGCTACGACACAGGCGTCATCAACGGCGCCTTGGCCCCGCTGAGTGAGGAGTTTGGGCTCGATTCCTGGGGCGAGGGCGTCGTGACTGCCTCGCTCCTGGTTGCTGCGGCACTCGGCGCCATGGGAATGGGGCGCGTTGCTGACGTGATCGGGCGGCGCAAGGCAGTCTTCTTGCTGTCCTTTTTATTCCTCGCCGGCGTTGCGCTGTGTAGCCTTGCCCCGAGCTTTTGGGTGCTCGTCGTGGGTCGCGCGGTCCTGGGTCTTGCCGTGGGTGGCACCTCGACGGTCGTTCCGGTGTACCTAGCGGAGATGTCTCCGTACGAGGTGCGCGGGCGTTTCTCCGGCCGCAACGAACTGATGATCGTCGTCGGTCAGCTGGCCGCGTTCGTTATGAACGCGATCATCGGCAGCGTGTGGGGTGAGCAACCAGGAATCTGGCGCGTCATGCTGGCTGTGGCCGCCGTGCCCGCCTTCTTGCTCTTGGCGGGAATGTTCCGTGTGCCGGAGTCTCCCAGCTGGCTAGCGGCCAATGGCGAAGAGGCGCTGGCACGCCGCGTCCTGCGGCTTGTGCGCGCGCCGCGACGCGCGAAAGCTGAGTACCAGTACCTCGAGGACAACGTCGAGTCCACTCGAGAAGGCTCCGGGAGCGACGGCGGAGAGACTCGCGTTTCTGTGCGCGGCATTGCGAAGAACAAGTGGCTGCGCCGCATCCTTCTGGTCGGCATCGGCTTGGGACTTTTCCAACAGCTCACTGGCATTGATTCGGTCATGTACTACGGCCACACCATCCTCATGGATGCGGGGCTGGGATCGACGGCCGCATTGGTGGCGAATATTGGGCCGGGCGTCATCGGTGTCGTGGGGGCGATTGTGGCACTGCAACTTATCGAGCGCATCGACCGCCGCACGACTATCGTCACGGGCTACACGATGACGATGGTCTTCCACATCGCGATTGCCGCGTCGGCACAGTTCATTCCCGAAAGCGCGGCGGCTCGCCCGTATATCCTCCTCGCGTTCATCGTGTTGCTCGTGGGCGCCATCCAGACCTTCCTCAACGTGGCGACCTGGGTGCTGCTCTCCGAGATTTTCCCGCAGGGCATTCGCGCCTTCGCTATGGGCACGTCCGTTTTTGCCAAGTGGATAACGAACGCGGCGCTGAGTTTGTTCTTCCCGTCGGTCATGGAGGCATGGGGCATGGCCGTCACGTTCGGAGCCTTCGCCGTGGTCAATGCGCTGGCCGCATTCTTCATGTGGCGCATGCTCCCTGAGACGCGCGGCAGGTCGCTCGAGGACGTCGAAAGGGGCGTCCTGAACGGAACGATTTTTCAGCGGAAGTAGGCAGCGGCGTAGGGCGCAACAACGCGGGGACACTCGTCGCAAACGAATATCGACCGAATGACCGAATAGCGCGGAGGTGGCACGTACACTAAGCGCAATGAGAACCCGAGTGAATTGAGGAGAATTCGATGTCCGCACCTGCGCCGCGCCAGACCCTACTCAACGCCTACTTCGGAGAGTACGGCGGACAGTATGTGCCGGAGCAGCTGTACCCGGTGCTCGACCAGCTGGAGAAGGCCTACGTCGACGCGCTCGCCGATCCGAGTTTCGAGGAAGAGCTCGACCGCCTGCGTCGCGAGTACCTGGGGCGCCCGACGCCCATCACCGAGTGCGCGAATCTGCCGCTCGAAGGCCGCGGCAAGGGCAAGGCGCGCATCTTCTTGAAGCGCGAGGATCTGTGCCACGGCGGCGCGCACAAAGGCAACCAGGTCCTCGCGCAGGCGCTCATTGCCAAGCGCCTGGGCAAGACTCGTCTTATCGCGGAGACAGGTGCGGGCCAGCACGGCACCGCGACGGCTATGGTGGCGGCGCTCATGGGCATGGAGTGCACCATCTACATGGGTGCCAAGGACGTCGCGCGCCAGCAGCCGAATGTCTACCGTATGCGCCTCATGGGTGCCACAGTGGTGCCGGTGACGAACGAGCACGGCGACGCGATGGCCGATGCCATCGACGTAGCACTCGGTGACTGGGTTGAAAACGTTGAGAACACCCACTACGTGTTGGGCTCCGCGTGCGGCCCGCACCCGTTCCCGACGCTCGTCCATGAGTTTCAGGCCGTCATCTCCCGCGAGTCGCGTCCGCAGATGCTTGAGCGCACCGGTGCGCTTCCCGATGTCGTCGTGGCCTGCGCCGGTGGCGGCTCCAACGCCATCGGCGCTTTCTCCGAGTACCTGCTCGGCACGGAGGACGGCGAGCAGTATGCAGGCAACGACACTGTCCGCCTCATCGGCGTCGAACCGGCAGGCGAGGGCCTTGACACGGACAAGCACGGCGCGCCGCTCAACAAGGGTGTGGTGGGCATCCTGCATGGATCCCGCTCGTATGCGTTGCTCAAGGACGGCGAGATCCTGCATTCGCATTCGGTGTCTGCGGGCCTCGACTACCCGGGTATCGGTCCGGAACACTCCTACCTCAAGGACACCGGCCGCGCGGAGTACCCGGCCGTCACGGACGCGGAGGCCCTTGATGCCTTCCGCATGCTCTCACGCTACGAAGGCATCATCCCGGCGCTCGAGTCCTCCCACGCGCTGGCGTACGCATTACAGCTTGCGCAGCAGTGTGAGGAGACCGGCGAGGAGATGAACATCCTGGTGAATCTCTCTGGCCGCGGCGATAAGGACGTGGACTACGTCCGCCGCATCCTGGGCGACTTGGCAGCCGAAGACCCGGCCACCCATCCGGTGGTCAATCCCAACGTCGAGGGCGTGCTCGCGGAGATGACCGCCGAGTCCAACGCGCGCGAGGGCGTCTAAGTTCCGCAGTAGGTGCGATACATGTCCAGTTGAGCCGGGGCGCTGGGCGCCTCGAACTCGTCGTTCGGCGTGAACGGATGCGTGACGGCACCGAGCAATCGGTGAAACTGGCTCATGTCGGTAGGCGCGTCGTGCAGCGCGGCTTCGACGGCGAGGTTGCGGGGAATAACAACCGGGACGCGTGGTCCGGTCTCGGAGGGCGCGGCGGGGGCCGCCGCGGCGTAGCGCCGCTGCCATTCTGTCAAGGCTCCGGCCGGAATCTCGCGGCCGTAGCGGAGCGCGGCGAGAGTCTCGGTGAGGTCGTGACCGGGGAGCGCGGCGAGGAGATCCGTGGTGAGCTCGCGGGAGGCGGCCGGGTCGAGGCCGAGCGCCTGGGCGAGTTGAGCGTGGTGTTCGGTCTCGAAGGCGTCGTAGAAACCGTTAATGGTCTCCTGCGCGAAGGAGACGGCCTCGTTGGGGTCCGTGTCGAAGAGCGGCAGCATGGACTCGGCGAGGCGCGCGAGGTTCCATCCGAGGATGCCGGGCTGGTGGCCGAAGCGATAGCGGCCCTGCGTGTCGATGGAGGAGTACACCGTGTCGTGATCGAAGGTTTCGACGAAGGCGCAAGGGCCGAAGTCGATGGTCTCGCCGGAGAGCGTCGTATTATCCGTGTTCATGACGCCGTGAAGGAAGCCGAGGCGCTGCCATGCTGCGACGGTGCGGATTTGGGCCGCCATGACGGATTCGTACAGACCTGTGTAGTCGCCCGCAGCGAGCTGCGGAAAGTGACGTTCGAGAGCGACGTCCGCGAGCGTGCGGAGCGTGTCCTCACCAACCATCTGCGCGTAGTGGACCGTGCCCACACGGATATGGCTGGCGGCGACGCGCACGATGACGCCGGCGGGCTCGACCATCTGGCGTTGAATCTTGCGACCGGTGGAGAGCACCGCCAGCGGTCGGGTGGTAGGCACGCCAAGTGCGTGGAGCGCCGAGGAGACGAGGTATTCGCGCAGCATGGAACGCAGCGTGCCGCGGCCGTCCGAGCCCGGACGAGAAAACGGCGTGCGCCCTGTGCCTTTGGCGTGGAGATCCCAACGGGCGCCGTCGCCGTCGACGACCTCGCCGAGAAGCAGTGCGCGGCCGTCACCCATGTAGGGATTGAACTGGCCGAATTGGTAGCCCGCGTACGCCATGGCGTAGGACTCTTCGCCGTGGCCGAGGAGAAACTCGAGGCCCTCGGGCGAACGCAGCCACTCCGCGTCGAAGCCGAGCTCGGTGGCGAGTTCCTCGTTGAGCAGCATGAGACGGGCGTCGGGATGGCTTTCGCCGCGCGCGGCCGCGACGAGGCCGGGGAGTGCTGCGGCGTAGGTGTGCTCGATAGTGGGGTGCATTGCGCTCCTTAGGATTCCAGAGTGCCGCGCACGCGGATGGTGACTTCGCCGCCGACCCAGATGTCGGTTCCGTCGTCATGGATGTGAACGCGGCCGGCGCGACCGAGCTGCGAGCCTTGTGCCGCGACATAGGTATTGGGCACGAGGCCGCGGCCGCGGAGGAATTGCGCGGCACCGCCATTGAACGAGCCGGTGACGGGGTCTTCGAATGCGGACGTGAACGCGCGAACCTCATAGGCGGTCTCTCTTCCGGGGGCTTCGAGGCCCACGACGCCGACCTTGACCCCGGGGATGGGGGAAGGCTGCAGGGCGCGGACGGAGGCGGCATCGGCAAGCTGGATGAGCCGCCAGCCGGGGCCGTTGTCGACCCAGCCGGAATCGACGACGTCGGCGGGAGTGACGTTAAGGAAGCGGCACGTCTCCTCGAGCTCTTCGGGGCTCAGAGCGCCGTCGCGGCGTAGCGGCGGGGTGGCAAAGGAATAGACGCCGTTGTCCTCGCGCAGGTGGACCAGGCCCACGCCGCATTCCTGGACAAGGGCGCTGCGCTTGCCGGTGAGTTCGCTGAAGACGCGGGCGGTGCCTAGCGTGGGGTGGCCGGCGAAGTCGAACTCCTCTGTGGGAGTGAAAATGCGCACGCGGTAGTCAGCCTCTGGGTGGTGGGGCTTGAGCAAGAAGGTGGTCTCTGAAAAATTCGTCCAGTTGGCGATTTTCTGCATCTGCGCGGTGGTGAGCGAATCTGCGCCCGTGATGACGCCGAGGGGGTTACCGCTGAAGGGCGCAGTGGCGAAAACGTCGACCTCAAAATACTCGTGCTGCATGGGACACCAGTGTAGAGGCGCGATAGTCTAAACGGTATGACCCAGTCCCTCTACAGCCGCCCCGAGCCCATTCTGCGCATGGCGGACGGCACCGTCAAACAACTCAATCCCTTCTCCGGCACCGAGGTATGGACCGTGCCGGGCCGTGGAAACCGGCCTTTCTCGACGCCTGCGTCTGAGGTACACGATATTGACGCGCAGGCGCACGTGGCTTCGTGTGCGTTTTGTGCGGCGCGCCGACTGGAGACGCCGCCGGAGAAATCCCGCATTCTGGCCAATGGGGAGATTCTGCGGGGTGTGTCGGCGGGGGCGCTCGACGCGACGGAGCCGCTGTTTCGGCGCGTGCCGAACCTTTTTGAGATTGTCTCCTTCGCCTACTGGGAGCAGAACTACGGCTACCAGCTCGACGCGGCGACACACGCGCGCATGGATGCCTATCTCGCAGATCCGGCGGGGCGCGAGCATGTTCTTCGCACGGTGCGGACGAAGCGCGCGGCCTCCGGACAGCCGGATGCGGATGACGAGGCGTTGCTGGCGCAGTCGCACTGCTTCTTTGGCGGCGGACACGACGTCATCGTGGGACGCAATCACTATGTGCCGGGTGCGACGACGGATGACCAGCTGGCGTCTTCGGGCACGCTTACGCCGGAAGAACACAGGTTGTTCGTGCAGTTTACGGCCGATAGTATGCGCGACCTGTATGAGCGCAATCGGTATGCGTCTTATGTCGTTGCGTTCCAGAACTGGTTGGCGCCGGCGGGCGCGTCCTTTGACCACCTGCACAAGCAGCTCGTGGCCATCGATGACCGCGGCATGGCGGCGGGCCATGAGCTCGAGATTCTGCGTGCGCATCCCAACATGTACAACGAGTGGGCCGTGGACTACGCGATGCAGCACAACCTCATCATCGCTGAGAATGACCATGCCGTGCTCTTTGCCGGTTTTGGCCACCGCTATCCGACGCTGGAGATCTACTCCAAGTCCGCGACGTGTGAGCCGTGGCTGCAGCCGAGCGAGGAACGCGACGCGATGAGCGACCTCATCCATGCCGCGCACGTGGCTGTGGGGCCGCAGGTCGCGTGTAACGAGGAGTGGCACCACCGTCCGCCGTCCACCGCGACGCTGGCGCCGTGGCGCGTGATGATCAAGCTGCGCGTGTCCACGCTCGCGGGCTTTGAGGGCGGGACGAAGATTTACATCAATACGATTTCCCCGTGGAATCTGCGGGACCGGATTGTGGATCCGCTCTATAAGGCGCGCGACGAGGGGCGCGTGGCGCGGTCTATTCGCATCGCGACGGAATGCGAGCCGCGGCGCAACAGTCTGCGGTACAACCCGCTGCTGTAGCTCGGCTTATCTTCGTTTAATTTTATTCACTGGATGGTGAAAGCACAGCGCAATGGGGTAAACGGCGGTGTTTTTAGATGACGAGGACGAGCTCGTTGCGACGGGTTTCGGTGGTGAGTCCTGCGGCCTGGGCAAGGGCGGCGACGTCGTCGATGGAGTAGGCCTCCGAGGGGGCGGTCGCAAGCACGCGGGCGAGCTGGCCCTTGTAGTGCTTATTGAAGTGGGAGACCACCTTGCGGGAGCCGTCCTCCTGCACGGACTCGACGCGGGCGGTCACAGCGCCTGTGAGCCGGCCGAGCTGCTGGTACGTGCCGGAGCGCAGGTCGACCACGAGTTCTACTTCCTGGACCTTTGTGAGTGCGTCCGTGATGAGCGAGCCCCAACGCGACTTCATGGTGCGGCCCTCGAGTTTCGTGCCGCCGGACAGCCGGTAGTGGGGAATGAGATCGCCTGCGCGGACGAGCCCGAAGAGGGCGGAGCCGACGGCGAGGCGGGAGCGGGCGGCATCGGAAAGCGAGGGAGCGTCCAGGGCGTCGTAGAGGACGCCGGTGTAGCGCTCGAGGGCAGGCATGGTGGGGGCGGTAAAGAGCTCGGTGTTGGCGACAGCCTCCCCACGCAGCTTCTGCGAAATCTTGAGGATGCTGAGCGCCTCGTCCGGGGCGAGGGAGCTTAAGACTTCCGCGATCTCGCGGCGCGCCGGGTTAAGCTCCGGGAAGGACAAAGAGTCCAGGTCAAGCGGGGCGCCGGTGCCTCCGGGCGCCTTGGTTTCAGAGGGGGGAAGGACGATGAGCATGCCACTAGCGTAGCGCCCGGCCCAGCGGGGTAAAGTTGGGAACCATGATTACACGCCTTTCTACGCTCTTCCTGCGCACTCTGCGCGAGGATCCGGCCGACGCCGAAGTCACCAGCCACAAGCTCTTGGTCCGCGCGGGGTACGTGCGCCGTGCCGCGCCGGGTGTGTACACCTGGCTGCCGCTGGGGCTGCGCACGCTGCGCAAGATTGAGGATGTTGTCCGCCAGGAGATGAATGCCATCGGCGGCCAGGAAATGCTCTTCCCGGCGCTGCTGCCGCGCGAGCCCTACGAGCTCACGGACCGCTGGACCGAGTACGGGGATAACCTCTTCCGTCTCCAGGACCGCAAGGGTGCAGACATGTTGCTGGGCCCGACGCACGAGGAAATGTTCGCCTCGGCCGTGAAGGACATGTACTCCTCGTACAAGGACTTCCCGGTCACCCTGTACCAGATTCAGACCAAGTACCGCGACGAGGAGCGTCCGCGTGCGGGCATCCTGCGTGGCCGCGAGTTCGTGATGAAGGATTCCTATTCCTTTGACATGACGGATGAGGGCTTGGACGAGTCCTACCTGCGTCACCGTAAGGCGTACCAAAACATCTTTAACCGCTTGAAGATCGATTACGCCATCTGCAAGGCGACCTCGGGTGCCATGGGTGGCTCTGCGTCGGAGGAGTTCCTGGCCGTCTCGCCTGCGGGCGAGGATACCTTTGTGCGCGCGACTGATGGCGACTACGCGGCGAACGTCGAGGCCGTTGTTACCCCGGTTCCGGCGGAGACCCCCATCGAGGGTCAGCCGGAGGCGACCGAGTACACGACCCCGGATGCCGAGACCATCGACACCCTCGTGGACTGGGCCAATGGTGAGGGCATTCAGATCGACGGTCGCGCCGTGACGGGCGCAGACACGCTCAAGTGCATGGTCATCAAGACTGCCGCGCCGGCGGCATCGGAAGAAGAGAAGGAATGGGAGCTCGCTGCGGTTCTCATCCCGGGTGATCGCGCGCTGGACGAGAAGCGCCTCGAAGCGTCGCTGGAGCCGGTCGAGTTTGAGCTGGCGTCGGATGCCGACTTTAAGAAATACCCGTTCCTGGTTAAGGGCTACGTGGGGCCGCGTGGCCTGAACGCCAATGGCGTCAAGGTGTACGCTGACCCGCGCGTGGTCAACGGCTCCTCCTGGATCACGGGTGCAGATGCGAAGAACAAGCACGTGGTGAACTGCGTGGCTGGCCGTGACTTCACTGTCGACGAGTTCATCGAGGCTGCGGAGATCAAGGAAGGCGACCCGGCCCCGGAGGGCCAGGGCACGCTGACGCTGGAGCGCGGCATCGAGCTGGGTCACATCTTCCAGCTGGGCCGCAAGTACACGAAGGCCTTTGGCGTACAGATCCTCGACGAGAACGGCAAGCGCGCCGTCCCGACCATGGGTTCCTACGGCATCGGCGTCTCCCGCATGATGGCCGTTCTCGCCGAGCAGCGCTCGGACGAGAAGGGCCTCAACTGGCCCATTGACGTCGCGCCGTACCAGGTCCACGTGGTCGTTGCGAACAAGGATCAGGCGGCTCTCGAGGCGGGCGATAAGCTCGTGGCTGACCTGGATGCTTCCGGTATCGAGGTCCTCTTCGACGACCGCCCGAAGGTCTCCCCGGGTGTGAAGTTCAAAGACGCCGAGCTGCTGGGCATGCCGTTCATCGCCATCCTGGGCCGCTCCTTCAAGGATGGCATCATTGAGCTGCGTATTCGCGGAGGCGAGACCCTCGAGGTCCCTGCTGCGGAGATCGTGGAGAAGCTCACCTCGCTGGTGCGCGGTTAAGGGTTAACTTCTGAGGCGAGGCGCCCCATCGACGTGTGTCGGTGGGGCGTTCGTGGTTGTGGAGGGACAGAAGGGATCTGGAGAAGAGATCTGACGGCTCGCGGGGTGGGTGGATCTCTTGTGCGGATCCCTTTTGTTCGACTGTGTAAAAGGAAACCAGAGGAAGTAAACCTAGCGGGTCTGGGAGATGGGTGGTTTACCTTTGGTGGTTTCCTTGTGCGTGTGTCACCACGGTTGGTGGGGCTAGGCTCAAAGTATGAACATCGATTGGAATGAAGCCCGCGCGTTGACGTTCGGTTCGGTCATGCTCACCATGGGCACCCTCCACTTCGTGAAGAAGGAGGAGTTTGAGTCCATCGTGCCGCCGCAGTTGCCAGGCACGGCGCGGTTGTACAACTACGCCTCGGGCGTGTGGGAGTTGGGGACGGGTGCCGCAGTAATCAATAAGAAAACCCGCCCTGTGGGCGGGTGGTCAGCGCTAGGGTTGCTCGCGGCCGTGTGGCCGGCGAACTTCTATCACGCCGCGCGCGACTTTAAGACCGGCGCGGGGTGGGGGAAGAAGGCCTATCACGTGCTGCGCCTTCCGGCGCAGCTGCTCATTATGCGTGCGGCCTATCGGCTCACGCGCTAGCGGCTAGTAGGTCAGCGGGCCGCCGCAGTTGGGCCAGGCGCCAGCGCCCTGGCCGGCGAGGACGCGCTCGGCGATTTCTAGCTGCTGGGCCTTGGTGGCTTGGTCCGCGGTGGGCGCGTACTGCTGACCGCCGTAGCCGGCCCACGTGTCGTAGCTGAACTGGACGCCGCCGTAGTAGCCATTGCCCGTGTTGATATTCCAGTTGCCGCCGGACTCGCACGCGGCGACCTGGTCCCAGGCCGCGGTGGAGGCGGCGTGAGCGGCGGGGGCGCCGACGGTGGTCAGCGCTGCGGCGGCACCGAAGGTTGCGAGAGTCTTCGTCATAGAACGCATGGAGTTCATGCTCCTTTGCATGGTTGAGGTCAGATTCTTGAGGGCAGCGGCAGGGTGGGCCTGCCGCGTCCATGCGGGCCCAACGTAGGAGTCCATGCGATTGGGTGCAATGAAATTCAACGCATGATCGCCTGTCCTTCCGCTGAGCGGAGGACAGGCTTTGATCAGGAGCGCTGCGCAGCGGGGGATCCGGCAGATTTAAGGGAAACCGTTTCCGAGTCGGATTTTCCGGTCGGGTGGGCGGGCCACCAGAATTTCTCGCCGAGGAGCTGGACGATGGCGGGCACGAGGACGGTACGCACGATAAGAGTGTCGAGGAGGACACCGATGAAGACCGTGATGCCCAGCTGCGCGAGGACGACGAGGGGGAGGACGCCGAGTGCGGCGAAGACGGCGGCCAGCAGGATGCCTGCTGAGGTGATGACGCCGCCGGTGGCCGAGAGCGCGGTGAGCACTCCGCGGCGGGTGCCAACACTGCGGGCGTCCTCGCGGGCACGGGTGATGAGGAAGATCGTGTAGTCGATGCCAAGGGCGACGAGGAAGACGAACGCGAAAAGCGGCGTCGTGGAGGCGAAGCGGTCGAAGCCGAAGATGTAGTGGCTCACCCACCAGCCCAGGCCCAGGGCGGCGACGTTGGTGAGTAGGACGGAGGTGACCATGATGAGCGGCGCGAGCAGGGAGCGCAGCATGAGGATGAGCGCGCCACATACAAGGGCGAGGACAAGCGGGAAGATGGTGCGGCGATCGTCGGCCGCGGCGGATTCTTCGTCCGCGAGCTGGGCGTCGGAGCCGCCTACGTAGGTCTCGCCCGGCAGCCGCCCGCGCAGTTCAGAGAAATCAGCGGAAGACTGGAAGAGCGTCCAGCCGTTGGCGGCGCCGGTCTCACGAGCGTCGGGAAGGGCCTCCTTCACCGCGTCCGCGTCGCGGGTGGCGATAATGGTCGGAGTGGCGGATTGCTCGGGGAATTTCTCTTCGAGCTCGGTGCCAGCGGAGATGGATTCCGGGGTGTCGAGGAACTGGTCGGATTGGGTCAGCCCCGTGGAAATGTGGAAGTATCCGGAAGCGCACACGGCGAGCAGGAGAAGGGAGACAGCCGTGACGAGCTTGGGGCGTGCGCCCACGAGGCCGCCCACGCGGTCCCAAAGCTTGTGGTTGGGCTCGGTGCCGACTTCGGGGCGGCGGGGCCAGAAGACCCAGCGACCGAAGGTCACGAGCACGCCGGGCAGGACGAACAGGGCGAAGAGCCACGCGATGATGATGCCGGTGGCGGACGCAAGGCCCAGGCCGCGGGTGTTGGGGACGGAGGAGAGCAGCAGGCAGAGCACGCCGAGGATGACGGTCGTCGCCGAGGCGGTGACGGCCTTGAGCGTGGGCAGCCAGGCGGCGGCCATGGCGGCGAAGCGGTCCTCGTGGCGCGTGAGCTCATCGCGGTAGCGCGAGATGAGCAGTAGCGCGTAGTTCGTGCCCGCGCCGAAGACGAGGACGGAGAGGATGCCGGAGGTCGACTCGTTCCAGGCAAGGCCGGCGGCGTCAAGGACGTAGGTGTAGGTGGTTGCGGCGACGCGGTCAGCGATGCCGATGACGAGCAGCGGCAGGATCCACAGGATGGGGGAGCGATACGTCACGATGAGCAGAAGCGCCACGATGGCTGCGGTGACGCCAAGGAGCAGGAAGTTGGCGCCTTCAAAGACGCTGGCGAGGTCCGCGCGGATCGCGGCTGGTCCGGTGACCTGGACGGTGACGCCCTTCGGTACGCCGTCAGTGAGGCGCGTGCGCAGGTCTTCGACCTCGGTGGCATTCTGCGAGGAGCTGGTGGACTCCACGTTGTAGGGCACGATGGCGCCGTCGCCGGCCTCATTCGGGATGACGGGGCCCAGGTCGCTGGCGAGTTTCTGCAACTCCTCCATGTGTGTGCGCACGTCACCGCTGAAGAAGACGATAGCCGCCTGAGAGTCGCCGGCGCCCGAGGCCTCCTGAACCTCGGCCTGGATGTCGGCGACGCGGGTGGACTCCGCGTCGCCCGGCAGGGAATTAGTACCGGCGTTGGGCTGCTCCACACCTCCCAGCGACATCGCCCCGATACCGAGGATGAGCAAGAGAAGAGCGAGCCAGCGTGTGGACTTCATGCGTGAAGCGGTCATAGTCGCCTACCCTACCCGCTAGACGGTGCGCGCCCAGGCGGCGGTCCCCACGAGCCAGCGCAGCCACGCGGTCGCATCCGTCGCCTCGGTGGTCGCGACAGCTGCGACTTCGTCCCGGCCCGCAATCGTCGCCGCGTGCGTCCAGCGTTCCTGAGTGCGTGCATTTAATTGCGTGACGTAGTCCGCGGAGCTCGCCGTGTCTGTGGGCAGCGGCAGGTCCGTCGCAGTGTAGGCCGCGGCCTGCGCGGGAGCCTCGGCCTTAGCATCTGCCAGCAGGCCCCGCAGCCAGGCGGCGATCCGCTCGTGGTCAGCGATGAGGCTGCCGATGCGCCCCTCCTGATCGCCCGCCGCAAATGCCTTCGCCGTGTCCAGTCCCCAGATGGCCTCGTATTCCCAGGCAAGGAGATCCTTTGCCTGGTCGATTTCGGCTGGGGTCAGCGTGAGGTCCGGCGCGGCGAGCTGCGGCGCGGCGCCGGCGGCATCGTCAATAGCTTGGGAGACGATGAGCGCGCGGGATTCGACTGGGACGGCGGCGGTGAGCGGATCGATGGGCTCGGCGTGCTTCGTGGAGTACTCCGCCACGGCGGCGTCGCGGTCGACCTGGCAGGCGCCAGGGGAGGTGCCGTCCTCGGCGAGCCCGCAGGTGCGGGCGACCTCGGCCCAGAGGGCATCGGCATGCTCTGCATTGCCCTGGGACTGTGCCTGCGCCGCGAGTTCGATAAGGGTCGGGTCCGGCCGCGGGCCGAAGTAGTCGACGACAGGCGCGCACCCGGCGGTGAGCAGGGCGGCGGGCAAGACGGCGGCAATGAGCATTCGGCGTAACACGCAGTCAACCTTAGCGCGCGTGAGAGGCGGGGGAAGCGGCTAGGGTAGAACGCATGGCTTTTCCCACTCCACAGATTTTGACCGAGCGGCTTACCCCGCTGTTGGCCGCGCGCGGGCTCGACCTCGAGCACGTCAAGGCGACTCCGGCTGGCAAGAAGTCCCAGGTGGTTATCCGCGTCGATGGCGACGAACGCCCAAGCTCGGATCTGCTGGGGGAGGTCTCCGATGAGATCTCTACGTTTTTCGACGACCTGGAGTCGCGCGGCGAGCTCAATTTCGGCGCGGGCTACACGCTGGAGGTTTCCACGCCGGGCGTGGATCTGCCGCTCACCGCGCCGCGCCATTTCCGTCGCAACCGTGGCCGTGTTATTTCGCTGGAGGGTAGGACCGTGGGCCGGTTGGGAGCGCTGTCTCCTGACGAGTCCTCGGTGATCCTCGTCGCGCGCGCGAAGAAAGAGCTGCGCGTGAGCGTCGCACGATTGGAAAACCTGGCCGGTGCGGTGGTAGAAATTGAATTCGCACGTGCACCCGAAGACGAGCTTCGAGTGACTGAGCAATCGTTTGGACAAGCAGCCGAGCAGGCTGACCGAGAGGACTAATAAGTGAATATCGACATCGCGGCATTGCGCACCATCCAAACGCAGCAGGGCATCCCCGTAGGAGATCTGCTGCAGACCATCGCATCCGCTTTGCTCTTCTCCTACCGCGAATACCGCGCGACGGAGCCGGACGAGAACGTCAAGGCCCGCGTGGACATCGACGGAGACACCGGCGCCGTGGCCGTCATCGTCACCGAGACCGACCCGGAGACCGGCGAGGTCGTCACCGAATATGACGACACCCCAGCCAACTTCGGCCGTGTGGGCGCCCACGCCGTGCGCGACGCCATCCTGCGCCGCATGCGCGAGGCTGAGGCCGACCGCACCTTTGATTCCTACACGCCGCTTACCGGTCGCGTGGTCTCGGGCATCGTGCAGCGCGACGCGCGCGCCAACGAGCGCGGTATCGTCGTGGTTCAGCTCGGCACCGAAGCCGACGCCCAGGACGGCATCCTCCTGCCCGCCGAGCAGATCCCGGGCGAGACCTTGAAGCACGGTGACCGCGCCAAGGCGTATGTCGTGGACGTGCACAAGAATGGCGCTGCTGTGCAGGTGAGTCTCTCGCGCACCCACCCGGAGCTGGTCCGTGGCCTCTTCGAGCTGGAAATCCCGGAGGTTGGCGACGGCTCCGTGGAGGTCATCTCCATTGCCCGTGAGGCTGGCCACCGCACGAAGATCGCCGTGCAGGGCAAGGCCAAGGGTCTTAATGCCAAGGGCGCCTGCATTGGCCCCAAGGGTGCGCGCGTCAACAACATCATGCGTGAGCTCCACGGCGAGAAGATCGACATCATTGACTTCAACGAGGACCCGGCCGTCTACGTGGGCAATGCGCTTGCACCGTCCAAGGTCGTGCGCGTGGATGTTCTCGACTCGGAAGCTCAGATTGCACGCGTGACCGTGCCGGATTACCAGCTCTCGCTCGCCATCGGCAAGGAGGGCCAGAACGCTCGTCTCGCCGCGCGTCTTACCGGCTGGAAGATCGACATCCACTCGGACGCGGAGTCTGCAGAGTAATTGTGGTGTCGCGCCGCCGCGCTTGCGTGGCGGTGCGTTTACCCTAAGTTCTAATTCTGCGTCATGTCGCGTAGACTAGGGGCGGCCCTCATGCGCCGGTGGACACCGGTGGCAATCCCGTACGCCCTGAATCGGGGCGTGCATGAGCACGAAGGAGTTGACCTCGCTATGACGTCACCCCGCGTGCGCATGTGCATTGCCACTCGCGACCGCCGCCCCGATACCGAGCTACTCCGCGTGGTCCTCGACCCCGCAGATCCAACTCGCGTCGTGGCCGATCCGCACCGCCGCCTTCCCGGACGGGGAGCGTGGCTTACGCCGGATGTGGGCGCATATGAGCTAGCGGAGCGCCGCCGAGCTTTCGGTCGCGCGCTGCGCACGTCTACCCACGTGGACACAGGTCAAGTACGTTCGTACCTGGAGTCGGTCGCGGCGCCCTAACGTGGTGCCGAACCCAGATTGCATAAAGGAAGACCCCACACTGATGAGCGCACAACGATGAAGCATCAGCGATGAAAGTCGTCAACAACAACTCTTGACGGTGGCCGCCACTTTCGCGGCCATCCTCAAGTAACAACCAAGAGGAGACAAGTGGCCGGAAAGCTACGCGTTCACGAGCTCGCGAAAGAGCTCGGAGTAACCAGCAAGGAACTGCTCGCGACCCTGAAGGATCAGGGCGAGTTTGTTAAAACCGCATCGTCCACCATCGAACCGCCGGTGGTGAAGAAGATGCGTGCCTTCTACGAGCCGCAGGGCGCCAAGGATGACGCCCAGCAGCCCGCGAAGGGGGGCGCGCCCAAGCCGGGTGCCGCCAAGCCGGGACAGTCCGCTGCCCCGAAGCCGGGCGCTGGCAAGCCCAAGCGGGGCCAGCAGGCCCCGTCTGTGCAGGCGAAGCCGGGCAAGCCCGCAGAGAAGTCGGCACCGAAGCCGGGTTCAGAGAAGCCTAGCGCCGCTAAGCCGGGTCAGTCTGCTGCCAAGCCGGGTCAGTCTGCTGCCCCGAAGCCGGGCGCACCGACCCCGCGTTCCATGCCGAAGCCGGGCGGCACGCGCCGTGTGGCGAATAACCCGTTCTCCACGGGTTCGAGCGACCGTCCGGGCCCGCGTCCGGGTGGCTCCAAGGGCCCGCGCGCGGGCAAGGGCGGCGAAGGTCGCGGCCACGGTGGCCAGAACCGAGGCGGCCAGAACCGCGGACAGCAGGGCGGCCAGAGCCGTCAGGGTGGCCAGCAGGGCGGCGGTCGTCGTCCGACTCCGGCCATGATGCCGTCGCACCCGAATCCGGCTGCGATGCCGTCCAAGTCCGCCAACGCCGGTGGCGGCGGACGCGGCCGCGGCGGTTCCCGTCCGGGCCAGCACGCTGCTGGTGGCGGCGGATTCCGTGGCGGCGGTCGCGGCGGTCGTCGCGGCGGCACCGCGGGTGCATTCGGACGCCCGGGTGGCGCTCCGCGTCGCGGCAAGAAGTCGAAGCGTCAGAAGCGCCACGAGTACGAAGAGCAGCAGAAGCACGAGGTTGGCGGCGTCCGCCTGCCCGACGGCGGCGGCAAGGTCGTTCGCCTGCGTCGCGGCGCGTCGCTCGCTGACTTCGCTGAGAAGATCGGTGCCGATCCGGCAGCGCTCGTCCAGGCTCTGTTTAACCTCGGCGAGATGGTGACCGCAACGGCGTCCGTCTCCGAGGACACGCTGCAGCTGCTCGGCTCTGAGATCAACTACGAGGTGCAGGTTGTCTCGCCCGAGGACGAGGACCGCGAGCTTCTCGAGTCCTTCGACCTCCAGTTCGGTAAGGACGAAGGCGGCGAGGAAGCCCAGGAGAAGCGCCCCCCGGTCGTCACGGTCATGGGTCACGTCGACCACGGTAAGACCCGCTTGCTCGACACCATCCGTAAGACGCACGAGCGCGAGGGTGAGGCCGGCGGCATCACCCAGGGCATCGGCGCCTACCAGACCACGGTGGAGCTCGAAGATGGCCCGCGCACGATTACGTTCCTGGATACCCCGGGTCACGAGGCGTTTACCGCCATGCGTGCCCGTGGTGCCCAGTCCACGGACTTGGCGATCCTCGTTGTCGCTGCCGATGACGGCGTTATGCCGCAGACGGTGGAGGCCATCAACCACGCGAAGGCTGCGGACATCCCGGTCGTCGTTGCGGTGAACAAGGTCGATAAGCCCGAGGCACAGCCGGACAAGATTCGTGGCCAGCTCACCGAGTACGGCCTCATCCCGGAGGAGTACGGCGGCGACACCATGTTCGTCGACATCTCCGCGAAGGCCGGCACGAACATCGAGGACCTGCTCGAAGCTGTCATCCTTACGGCGGACGCGGCGCTGGAGCTCACGGCGAACCCGAACATGGACGCCCAGGGTGTTGCTATCGAGGCCCACCTCGACCGTGGCCGCGGCCCGGTCGCGACGGTTATCGTTCAGCGCGGTACGCTGCGCGTCGGTGATTCCATCGTCGTGGGTGACGCACATGGCCGTGTGCGCCGCATGCTCGACGAGTTCGGCAGCGACGTGGACGAGGCAGGTCCGTCCCGCCCGGTCCAGGTCCAGGGTCTCAACGGCGTGCCGGGTGCGGGCGACAACCTGCTCGTGGTCGAGGACGACCGCGTCGCGCGTCAGATTGCCGCGCAGCGCGATGCCCGCAAGCGTTCCGCTCTGCAGGCGAAGTCCCGCAAGCGCGTTTCTCTGGAAGACCTGGATGCCGTGCTCAAGGAGACCTCCACGCTCAACCTCATTCTCAAGGGCGACAACGCCGGTTCGGTGGAAGCCCTCGAGGACGCGTTGCTCGACCTGGAGATCGACGACGAGGTCCAGCTCAATATCATCGACCGCGGTGTCGGTGCTGTCACGCAGACCAACGTCTCGCTCGCGGCTGCCTCGGACGCCATCATCATCGCGTTCAACGTGCGTGCTGAGGGTAAGGCAACGGAGGAGGCCAACGCCGAGGGCGTGGACATCCGTTACTACACCATCATCTACCGCGCTATCGAAGAGATTGAGCAGGCTCTCAAGGGCATGCTCAAGCCCATCTACGAAGAGCGCGACACCGGTGCCGCCGAGATCCGCGCGCTGTTCAAGTCCTCTGCGGTGGGTACCATCGCCGGCCTTATGGTGACCGAGGGCAAGATCAAGCGCAACGGCAAGGTGCGCTTGGTCCGCGATGGCAACGTCATTTCCTCCGACGCGAAGATCGAGTCTCTGCGTCACGAGAAGGACGATGTCAACGAGATGAGTGCCGGTTACGAGTGCGGTGCTGTCCTGTCCTACCCGGATATCCAGGTGGGCGACATCCTGCAGGCCTACGAAGAGGTCGAGGTTCCGCGCGACTAGTCGCGTGAGTTCTATACCGGAATAATTCGACGCTGAGCCCGCGTTTCCTGAAATGAGGAAACGCGGGCTTTCGCGTGCCTGCCCCGCTAGGTGCGCGAGGGAGGGCTTGTCCTCTAGACTTGGTTGGTTGAATGCCGCGCCTGCGGCAGGCTGTAAGCATGAAGGAGTAGCCATGGTTGATCACGCCCGCGCGGCCCGTATGGCCAAGCGCATTCAGGAGATCGTCGCCAGCGCCATCGAGCGTCAGATTAAAGACCGCCGTCTCGAGTTGGTGACCATCACGGACACCCGCGTCACCGGCGATTTGCACGACGCCACGGTGTACTACACCGTTCGTGGCAAGGACCTGGACTCTGAGCCGGATCTGGACCAGGCGGCCGAGGCGCTCCACCGCGCCAAGGGTCAGCTGCGCAAGATCGTGGGCGACCAGCTCTCCGTGCGCTTTACGCCCACACTGAACTTCGAGTTTGATGCCGTGCCGGAGGCTTCCGCGCACATGGAGGAGCTGCTCGAGCGCGCTCGTCAGCGTGACGTGGAGCTGGCCAAGCTCAAGGAGAACGCGCGCCCGGCGGGCGACGCGAACCCGTACAAGACGTCGGGCGAGGAGGAGTAGATGGCCGGAACTGAAGCACAATTCCAGGCGGTTGTTGACGCCCTCAAGGCGGCGCAGCGCGTCTGCATCATCACGCACCTGCGCCCGGATGCCGATGCCGTCGGTTCGGCCTCGGCACTCGCCCTCGGCCTGGACCAGTTGGGCAAGGAGTCGACCATCGTCATCGGCCAGCGCCGCCCAGTGTCGGAGAACCTGCTCACCATCCCTGGCTCCGAGCGCATTCAGCTCGCGTCCTCGCTGCCGGACAACTATGACGTCTACGTCACGGTGGATTGCGGCGCCATCGACCGCACCGGTCTGCTCGAAGATGACGTGGCGACGGTCGACAACCTTGTGTGCATCGACCACCACTCCTCGAACACAGGGTTTGGCTCCATCAACCTCGTGCTTGACGAGTGCGAGTCCACGACGGTCGTAGTGACCCGCGTGCTCGACATGCTCTCCGTCCAACTCGACACGAAGATCGCGCACGGCCTCTACGCCGGCCTGATGACGGACACCGGCTCCTTCCGCTGGGGTCGTCCGGCCATGCACATGTACGCCCACCGCTACATGCAATACGGGCTCGACACCAAGCAGATCGCCGTGGAGCTCATTGACTCCACGAATGCCGATGACCTGCAGATGGTCGGCCGCGTGCTCTCTGGCCTGCGTATCCTGCCGGCGGGCCCGCATCACCTGGGCATCCTCGTCGCCTCGCTCGATCTCACTGAAGGCTCGGCCGAGGGCTCCGTGGAGTCGCTCGTCGACTTCGTCCGCGCGCTCGACGGCTCCGATATCGGCGTCGTCTTTAAGGAACAGTCCCGCGGCGTGTGGGCGGTGTCCCTGCGCTCGTCCACGGTCAACTGCGCCGAGCTCGCCGGCCGCCTCGGTGGTGGCGGGCACGTGCCGGCCGCCGGCTACACCGCGTACGGGGATGAGGGGGAGATCATCAACCAGCTCGTCACCCTGCTCGCCGAAGAATGACCGAGGAGATAGTTTCCGCGCGGCGGATTTTCGGCCTAGCCCTGCCCGCCTTGGGGGTGCTGGCCGCGATGCCGCTTTACCTGCTCCTCGACACCGCCGTCGTGGGACGCTTGGGTGCCACGGCGCTCGCTGCCCTGGGGGCCGCCGCGACCGTGCAATCGGTCGTCACCACCCAGCTGACTTTCCTGTCCTATGGCACCACGGCGCGCTCCGCCCGCTTCTACGGACGTGGCGACCGCCAGGCCGCCGTCGCTGAAGGCGTGCAGGCCACCTGGGTGGCCCTGGGCGTGGGAGCCATCCTCATGGTCCTCATGTGGGTCTTCGCCGGGGGCATCGCCAGGTTCATGACGGGCTCCGAGGAAGTCGCGCGCCTGGCCGCCGAATGGCTGCGCGTCGCGGCGCTCGCCATCCCGCTTACCCTCGTGGAGATGGCCGGTAATGGCTGGATGCGCGGCGTCCAAGATACCCGCAAGCCTTTGTTGTTTACTCTGGCCGGGCTCATCCCGGGTGCCATCGCTGTGCCCATCTTCGTGTACTTCTGGGGCATTCTCGGCTCCGCAGCGGCGACCGTGCTGGGCATGGGGATCATCGCCGCGTGCTTCCTGCGTGAGCTCCACCGCGAACATAAGGGGGACTGGCGCCCGGACCGAGGGGTCATCGGCAAGCAATTGGTGCTCGGCCGCGACCTCATCGTGCGGTCGCTCGCTTTCCAGGTGGCGATGCTCTCTGCGACGGCCGTGGTGGGACGCTTTGGCACGGCGCCCCTGGCCGCGCACCAGATTATGACGCAGCTGTGGAATTTCCTGACACTCGTCCTCGACTCGCTCGCCATCGCGGCGCAGACGCTCATTGGCGCGGCCCTCGGCGCTGGCCACTCCGCCAAGCGAGTGGGGCAGCGGATTCTGGGCTACTCGGCAGGCTTCGCGGTGGCACTCGCGGTCGTCTTCGCGGTGGGCGCCTCCCTCATTCCGCGGATCTTCACCCAGGACTCCGCGGTGCTCGACGCTGTGGCGCGGCCGTGGTGGGTCATGGTTGCTATGGTCATCGCGGGCGGCGTGCTCTTCGCACTCGATGGCGTGCTGCTCGGCGCGGGCGATGCCGCCTTCCTGCGCACGCTCACCTTCGCCTCCGTTATCCTGGGTTATCTGCCCGGCGTTTTCCTCGCCTATGCCCTGGATTGGGGGCTTACCGGCGTGTGGGCCGGACTCGCGGCGTTTATCGCCCTCCGCACCGTGGGCGTGGTTTATCGTTTTAAGTCAATGAAGTGGGCCAGAAAGGAGCTGTAGATGGCAACCCTATGGGCCGTGTCCGATCTGCATGCGGCGGCCAAGGCAAACCGGCCCCGCATCGAGGCGCTGCAGCCTTCCGATCCCAGTGACTGGCTCATCGTCGCCGGCGATGTTGCGGAGCGTACTGACCTCGTTTTGGAGGTTCTCGGCGAGCTGGCGTCGCGCTATGCCACCGTCATCTGGGTTCCTGGCAACCACGAGCTTTTTGCCCGCGGCCAGGACCGGTTCCGCGGCCGCGCGAAGTACGCCAAGCTCGTGGCCGGCTGCCGCCGCCTGGGCGTCATTACGCCGGAGGACCCGTACCCTGTCTTCCACGGGGTGACCATCGTCCCGCTGTTTACACTCTACGATTACAGCTTCCGCACGCCGGATGTTTCGGCCGCTGACGCCGTCTCCGCGGCGGGGGAGAGGGGAATCATGATGACCGACGAAGTTGCCATCGCGCCCTTCGTTGACATCCGCGCCTGGTGCTGGGACCGGCTCGCGTACTCGATTAAGCGCTTGTCCCGGATAGACGGGCCCACGATTCTTATTAACCACTGGCCGCTGGTCCAAGAGCCCACGCAGCGCATGCGCTATCCCGAGGTCGCCCTGTGGTGCGGCACCCGCCATACCCGCTCATGGCCGAAGCGCTACCACGCGCAGCAGGTCATCTACGGTCACCTCCACATCCCGGTGGTCGAGGAGATCGACGGCGTCACGCACGCCGAGGTGTCCCTGGGCTACCCGCGCGAATGGCAGAGCCGCGACGGACAGGTCTGGCCGTACAAGGTGATGGGCTCATGATCGATAACGTGCTCTTCCCTGACTCCGCGCGCTTTTGCTACGTACGCACCTCGGAACCTGACCTTCTCAACTATGACGGCCTCGATCCCCTCGAGCGCACCCTGGTTAGCCAGGCCGTGGACGTGCGCAAGGCTGAATTCGGCGACGCCCGCTGGTGCGCCCATCAGGCCCTCTCCGAGCTTGGCGCGACGGGGCCCGTCTTAAGAGGGGAGCGCGGCATGCCGCTCTTCCCGGACGGTTTCGTGGGCTCCATTACCCACACCCAGGGCTTTCGCGCGGCCGTCGCGGCGCCTTATTCCTCCGTCCGGTCGATTGGCATCGACGCCGAGCTTGCTGATGCCCTCCCCGAAGGCGTCTTCGACGCCATCGCCCGGGCCAGCGAGGTGCCCCAGATGTCTAAGCTCGTCGCCGCCGGCGTGACCTGCCCGGACCGCCTGCTTTTCTGCGCGAAGGAGGCCACGTACAAGTCGTGGTTTCCCATGACGCAGCGCTGGCTCGACTTCGACCAAGCGGAAATCTCGTTGCGCGAGGACGGCACGCTCATCTCCTATATCCTGGCTCGCCCCACGCCCGTGCCTTTCATCGAGGGCCGCTGGGTCATCCGCGACGGCTACGTCATCGTCTCGACCGTGGTGCCGCATACTCTCTAACTCATCGCTCGCGGGTTCACACGTGAATGAGTCATGGATTTTCGGCAAGAAACCCGTGACTCATTCATACTTCGCCTTAGAGCGTCGACGGCCGCGCCACGAAGACCGTCGCGAGGCGCTTGCCCTTTTCCTTGATGAGCGCAATGGACTTGCCGGACGGGTCCACGGCCGCGTGCACGCCGTGCAAGCCGCGCGGTTCCAGCCATTTGCCCATGGCCAGCGCCGCCGCGTCCTCTTCCGTGACGTCGAGGACCGGATAGGAGCGCGCCAGCGCCTCGTCGAGAGACAGCGACAGAGTAGGGGCTTCTTCCAGTTCCTCCAGCGTGCGTGCGTCGGCCAAGGTAAACGGCCCGACCTCGGTTCGCCGTAGGGCCGTGAGGTGCCCGCCCACGCCGAGTGCTTCGCCGAGGTCGCGGGCCAGCGAGCGGATATACGTACCCGAGGAGCACTCCACGTGGACGTCGACGTCCACGAACGATCCCCGGCGAATCTCCAGAATGTCGAAGCGAGAAATCGTCACGGGACGCGCGGGAATCTCGACGTCTTCGCCCTCGCGGACGCGTTCGTAGGCGCGCTTGCCGTCGATCTTGATGGCGGAGACCGCCGCGGGCTTTTGCATGATGTCGCCGGTGAGAGCGGCGACGCCGTCGGTGATGGCGGCATCGGACAGCGCGGACGGGTCCGCAGAAAAGATGGTCTCGCCCTCCGCGTCATCCGTGGACGTCGCCTGGCCCAGGCGGATGGTGGCGTCATAGGCCTTCGTGGAGGCGACCATGTGCGCGAGGAACTTCGTGCCGCGCTCGAGGCCTAGGACGAGCACCCCCGTCGCCATGGGATCCAACGTGCCCGCGTGGCCCACCTTCTTCGTGTGGAAGAACCTGCGCAGACGCCCCACGACATCGTGGGAGGTCATGCCCGCGGGCTTGTCAACGACAACGAGGCCGGAGGTGGCGAGTGCATCAGTCATGCCCGCTAGTCTAAGCGACGGGGCACGAGTGAACTAACATGGTGCGCGTGGATATTTGGTATGGACTCAGCGAGGTCGAGTGCTCGCACGGCAGCATCGTGACCATCGGCGTTTTCGACGGCGTGCACCGCGGCCACCGGCTGCTTATCGATGCCGCCGTGGAACGCGCCCACGCCGAGGGGCGCGCGGCCGTCGTCGTCACCTTCGACCCGCATCCCGTGTCGGTTTTCCTGCCGGAGCGCGCGCCGCTGGCCGTGACGACCCTCGAGGAGCGCCTGCGTTTGCTGGAGAGCTACGGCGTCGACGGCGTCCTCGTTGTCGACTTCACCAAAGAGCTCGCCGGTCTGAGCCCAGAGGAGTACGTCGACCGGCTCCTCGTCGACGCCCTCCACGCCCGTGGCGTGGTCGTGGGCCAGAATTTCTCGTTCGGCGCGAATGCGGCCGGCACGCCGGAACTCCTCACTGCGTTCGGACAGACACACGGATTCGACGTCACCGTCATTCCGCTGCTCAGCGACGACGACGTGGATATTTGCTCGACCTACGTGCGCTCTCAGCTTGCCGAGGGCAACGTGGAGCAAGCCAACTGGGCGCTCGGCCGCGCGTTTAGTGTTCACGGCCCCGTCGTCCGCGGTGCCGGCCGCGGCGGCAAGGAGCTTGGTTTCCCCACCGCCAACCAGTACTTCCCGGATACGCACGCGCTGCCCGCCGACGGCGTCTACGCAGGCTGGTTCTACATCGACCCGACTGCCGCGCGTGTGGACGGCAACATGGAACCGGGCCGCGCCTACGCCGCCGCGATTTCCGTGGGTACGAACCCCACCTTCGGCGACGAGGAGCGCTCCATCGAGTCCTTCGTGCTCGACCGCGAGGCTGATCTCTACGGCCACGACGCCACCGTCGAATTCGTCGCTCACCTGCGCGACATGGTGAAGTTCCACTCCGTGGACGAGCTGCTGGAGAATATGCACCGCGACGTCGCCGCCGCGCGGGTCGCCTTGGCTGCCGATGCCGTCGCCCGCGGCTGGACCTCCGATCAGTACTTCCTCAAGGAGGACTAAATGAAGCTCATCCTCGACCTCGACACCGGTATTGATGACGCGCTCGCGTTGGCTTTTGCGATTTCCGCCCACGAGCGCGGCGAGGCCGAGCTACTGGCGGTGACGGGTACCTACGGCAATGTCTACGTCGAGCAGGGCGTCGCCAACGCCCGCGCGCTCCTCGAGCTGCTGGGCCACCCCGAGATTCCTGTCATCCCGGGCCCGCAGAAGCCCGGCTTCGAGGTCCTCGAGATATCCTCGTTCATTCATGGCTCGAACGGTGTGGGCAACGTCGCCTTGCCCGCCGTCCCGGCGCAGACCATCACCACCGATGCAGTCGACGTCCTCATCGAGGCCTACCGCGCCCACGGCGCGGATCTCACCGTCATTCCCACGGGACCGTCGACGACCATCGCCGCGGCGCTGCGTCAGGCGCCTGAGCTTGCCGATGCCCCCGTGGTCTTTATGGGCGGAGCCCTCACCGTCCCCGGCAACGTCACGCCGCTGGCCGAGGCCAATGCTATCCAGGATCCCGCGGCAACGGACTTCCTGCTGCGTACCGGTACGAACGTGTCCATGGTGGGGCTCGATGTCACGACGCGCGCCGTGCTCACGAAGAAGCACACCGCGCAGTGGCGTGGAACCCGGGTAGGGGACATCTACGCCGACATGTTCGACTACTACATCGACGCCTATGCGAAGTCCGAGCCGGAGTTAGGCGGCTGTGGCCTGCACGATCCGCTCGCCGTCGCCACCGCTTTGGACCCAAGCCTCATCGACTGGTTGCCCATCAACATGAAGTGCACGACCGAAGGCCGCACCACGGGAGACCCGGCCCGCTTCCACACGGAGGTCACCTCGCGCGCGGCAGTCGGTGTGAATATTGACCGTTTCGTCGACGACCTCATGGCGCGTATGGCCGCGCTTTTTGGTAAATCCAGCGCTGACCTGTAATATTCTCCGAAGTCTGTGTACTGCGGTTCGCAGCAGTTGCAGGCGCGCCTTTCGCGGCGCGACATTTCATGCGGACTGAAATAAAACTAGGAGTAATACTCATGGCATTGACCACTGAGAAGAAGGCCGAAATCCTCAAGGAGTACGGCCTGCACGAGACCGACACTGGCTCTCCGGAGGCGCAGATCGCTCTGCTCACCTCCCGCATCAACACTCTGACGGAGCACCTGAAGACCCACAAGCACGATCACCACTCCCGTCGTGGTCTGCTGCTGATGGTTGGTCGTCGTCGTGGCCTGCTGAAGTACCTGGCTGCCAACAACATCGACCGCTACCGTGACCTGATCGCCCGCCTGGGCCTGCGTCGCTAAGCTTTCCGGTTGCTTTCACACCCCGTCTTCGGACGGGGTGTGTTGCGTTTTAGGGCCGTCTTGATCACGAAGCAGGTATCGCGGCCCCGGAGGCGGTAGCTTGGCAGCATGGAACCTTATATCGGCACTATCGTTTTGAGCTTGAATCGGTAGAGCCCAGCGTGCCGTCGTATTTACGCGAAGATATTGTCCTCGTCCGTGCCACAGACGACGATGAGGCGCGCGCGAAGGTCGTGGCGCTGGCGCGTAGCCAAGAATCGGCAGAGCATCCCACAATCGTGATGCGCCACATCGTGGATGTCACGCCCGCATTCGACGGCACGGTCGAGGGAGATGTGGACCTTTACGCGCGCCACTGTGCGTAGCTTGAGGACTATGTGCGCTTCGAGATGATGCCGGCAGGGCGTGACCCATTCGCCTAGTCCCGCGCGTGGGCTACACGAGAAGCACTGCCGTGAGAATGTTGATGGCAGCGTGCACGGCGGCGCCGGGCCACAGCGAGGCGGTTTTCTCACGCAGCCAGCCCAGGGCGAAACCAGTCGCGACCTGGAGCACAAAAAGCGGGATGAGCGAGAGATCCAGCAGCGCTAGAGGCACGTTAAGGAGACCGAAGAGCACGCCTTGAAGCGCGATTGCCTCGCCGGCGTTCCAACGCTGCGCAACGAGTCCTTGCAAGAAGCCGCGGAAGAAGAGTTCTTCGCCCACCGCGCGCAGCGCCATCGCGAGGAAGCCCGCCACCGTGGTGGCCGTGGTGGTTTGCGCGACAACCTCCGCTGGTACAGGCGAGAACACGAGGTAGCTCAGCACCAGCAACACGAGTAGGAGGATGGCGGCCGTGTCCAGCCGTGCGCCCGCGGTCGCCCGAGTCCGACGGTCACGGGCTGGCGCCGGAGGAAAAGGTAGATGAGTGCGGGAAGCGACCACAGCAACAACATGACCATGGCTTAAGCCTAAGCCTGTACCGCGAGTCAGGGAGCGTGATGTTCGACATAATCCCAGGAAAGCTGCTAAAATCGCTACTCGTTGTAGAAAACCCAACGATTTCTGAACCGGCGGCACCGATGATCGCCGGGCTACAAGGAGTAGAAAATTTTGAGCGCTAAGAACGCTGTTGAATTTAACGTTGATGAGGAATTTGGCATCACCGAGGCGATTGCCACCATCGACAATGGGGACTTCGGTACCCGCACCATCCGCTTCGAGACCGGCCAGCTGGCCCGTCAGGCGGACGGCTCCGTCACCACTTACCTGGATGACGACACCATGCTGCTGGCCACGACCACCGCGTCGAACCAGCCGCGCGAGGGCTTTGACTTCTTCCCGCTGACGGTCGACGTCGAGGAGCGCATGTACGCTGCGGGCAAGATCCCGGGCTCCTTCTTCCGCCGCGAGGGTCGTCCCTCCACCGAGGCCATCCTGGCCTGCCGCCTTATCGACCGCCCGCTGCGCCCGACTTTCGTCAAGGGCCTGCGCAACGAGGTCCAGGTCGTCATCACCGTCTTGTCCATGGACCCGGACGAGTACTACGACGTCGTCGCCATCAACGGCGCGTCTGCTGCGACGCAGCTCTCCGGCCTGCCGGTCTCCGGCGCCGTGGGCGGCGTGCGCATGGCGCTCATCGCCGATGACAAGCACCCGAAGGGCCAGTGGGTCGCCTTCCCGAACGCCGAGCAGCACGAGCGCGCTCTCTTCGAGATGGTCGTCGCTGGCCGCATCGTGAAGAAGGGCCGCAAGGACGACGTCGCCATCATGATGGTGGAGGCAGGCGCTGGCGAGAACGTCGCCGAGCGCATCAAGGAAGGCGCTCCGGCACCGCAGGAGTCCACCGTGGCCGAGGGCCTCGAGGCCGCTAAGCCGTTCATCCGCACGCTGTGTGAGGCACAGGCTGGCCTGGCCGAGCGCGCCGCCAAGGAGACCCAGGAGTTCCCGCTCTTCCCACCGTACGCCGATGACGTGTTCAAGGCCGTGGAAAAGAGGGCCTCCAAGAAGCTCGGCGAGCTGCTCACCATCCCAGGCAAGCAGGACCGCGACGATGCGACCAACGAGTACATGGAAGACATCGAGGAGGACCTCCTCGACAAGTTCGATGACCTCGATGGCGCCTCCAAGCAGATTCGCGCTGCGTATAACGCCGTGATGAAGCAGATCGTCCGTTCCAAGATTCTGGCTGAGGGCTTCCGTATCGACGGCCGCGGTGTCACCGACATCCGCGACCTAGGCGTCGAGGTTGACCTCGTTCCGCGCGCCCACGGCTCCTCGCTCTTCGAGCGCGGCGAGACCCAGATCCTCGGTGTGACCACCCTAGACATGCTCAAGATGGAGCAGCAGATCGACTCCCTCACCCCGGTCGATTCCAAGCGCTACATCCACCACTACAACTTCCCGCCGTACTCCACCGGCGAGACCGGCCGCGTCGGCTCCCCGAAGCGCCGCGAGATCGGCCACGGTGCGCTTGCCGAGCGCGCCTTGCTCCCGGTTATCCCGTCCCGTGAGGACTTCCCGTACGCTATCCGCCAGGTCTCTGAGGCTCTCGGCTCCAACGGTTCGACCTCCATGGGTTCTGTCTGTGCCTCCACGCTGTCCCTGTACAACGCGGGCGTGCCGCTCAAGGCTCCGGTCGCCGGTATCGCCATGGGCCTCGTCTCCGGCGAGGTCGACGGCAAGGAGAAGTTCGTCGCGCTCACCGATATCCTCGGTGCCGAGGATGCCTTCGGCGACATGGACTTCAAGGTCGCCGGTACCTCCGAGTTCATTACCGCGCTGCAGCTCGACACCAAGCTGGACGGCATTCCGTCTAAGGTCCTGGCTCAGGCTCTGGAACAGGCACGCGATGCCCGCGCCACTATCCTGGACACCATGGCTGAGGTCATCGAGGGTCCGGACGAGATGTCAGGCCTGGCCCCGAAGATCACGTCCGTAAAGATCCCGATGAACAAGATCGGCGAGCTCATCGGCCCGAAGGGCAAGACCATCAACACCCTCACTGAGGAAACCGGCGCGGACGTCTCCATCGAAGAAGACGGCACCGTGTACGTCTCCGCCGCCACGGGCGAGGCTGCCGATGCCGCCATCGAGCGCATCAATGGCATCGCCAACCCGCAGCTGCCCAAGGTCGGCGAGCGCTTCCTCGGCACCGTCGTGAAGACGGTCGCCTTCGGTGCCTTCGTCTCGCTCACCCCGGGCCGCGACGGTCTTATCCACATCTCCAAGCTGGGGGGCGACGAGCGCATTGAGCGCGTCGAGGACGTCGTCAACGTCGGCGACAAGATTCAGGTCGAGATCGGGGACATCGACAACCGCGGCAAGATCTCCCTGGTTCCGGTCGAGGAGGACTAGTCCTGATCGGATGAGCGCTCGACGCTCACACGGCCCGCACGGATTCTTTCCGTGCGGGCCGTTCACGGTTTTCAGGACAACGAAGGCCCCAGAACTCGAAAAATCTGGGGCTTCGTTGTTCTGAAATCCAGGCGCGCGGGGTTAGGAGGTCTGGAAGTCGACGACGACGCGCGGCGGGCCCTCGAGGAAGGTCACGGAGTAGGGCAGCTGGCGGTCGAGGCCGATAACGAACTGAGACTGCGCCTCGAAGGCATTGACGAAGTTGACTCCGGTGACGGCGCCTGCGCCGGGGTAGGTGGTGAACTCGGCGTACTGTTCCTGCAGCTGCGGCGTGGATGGCCACGGGGTGCCTTCGACGCCGAGGACGAGGGCGGTGGCCCCGTCGTAGGCTACGGGCTTACCGGAGGCCTGGGCTGCGGGGGAGTTGGTGTACTGCGTGTACCAACCAGGCTTGCCTGGGCCGGAAAATTCGATGACGACGCGGTCGTAGCCCTCGTGCGAGCCAGCGCGCACGGCGACGGGGACAAGCTCGGCGCCTTCGGCTTGCGTGAGCGGCTGGTCCGCGAGCGACGGGGTGCCGAGGAAACCGGCGGGTGTGGAACCGGCGGTGTCTTTGGGATCGGTGCTCGTGGTGGGCGACTCCGGACTCGATGTTGGGGCGCTGGATTCGGCATTGGACGTTGCTGCACTAGTGGTTGCCGAGCTGGAGGTTGCTGCGGGGAAGGAGGTGGGAGCATCGGAAGGCTCGGAGGTGGAGCAACCGACGAGGAGCGCCGGCACCGCGAGCAGGGCAAGGTAACGGGAGTGGCACATGGTGTTCATGTTTTCCACTCTACGGGGCATGTCCGCGGGGCGGGCTAGATTGAGGTAACGAAGTGGTACCAAGGGCACGGTAGGATGGCACGTTAGGAAATATCGCGCTATGTATAAGGAGCACAGCATGGGAATCAAGGTAGGCGTCCTCGGCGCCAAGGGACGCGTCGGACAGGCCATCGTGGAAGGCGTGAACGCAGCGGACGACCTGGAACTGGTCGCTGAGATTGGTCGTGATACTCCGCTGCAGGAGCTCGTGGATAGCGGCGCGGAGGTTGTCGTGGACTTCACGCAGCCGGGCGTGGTGATGGATAACCTCAAGTTCGTGGTCGAGCATGGCATCCACGCCGTTGTGGGCACCACTGGTTTTGATGCTGAGCGTTTGGCCAAGGTGGAGGAGTGGACCAAGGCTGACGGCGCGGGTCACGTGCTCATCGCGCCGAACTTCGCCATTTCGGCCGTGCTTACCATGACGCTGGCCAAGCAGGCTGCGAAGTTCTTCGAGACCGCCGAGGTTATTGAGTTCCACCACCCGACGAAGCTCGACGCACCGTCGGGCACGGCCATCCACACCGCGCAGGGCATCGCGGATGCACGCAAGGAGGCGGGGTTGGGCGCCATGCCGGATGCCACGGAGCAGTCCCTGGAGGGCGCCCGCGGTGCGGACGTCGACGGTGTGCCGGTGCATGCGGTGCGTATGCGTGGCATGGTGGCGCACGAGGAAGTCATCTTTGGCGCGCAGGGCCAGTCCCTGACCATCCGTCAGGATTCTTATGACCGTTCCTCGTTTACCCCGGGCGTGCTCGTGGGCGTGCGCACTATCGCGGAGCACCCGGGTCTCGTGGTGGGCCTCGATAACTACCTGGATCTGTAATGGCGAAGGAAAAGAAGCTCGACGTCCAGCTCATCGCGGCCACGGCATTCCACGCACCGGACGATGTGTCCTGGGCGACGGATGATTCCGCGACGGATGCGGAGGCGTTGGTCGAGTTCGCGGGACGCGCCTGTTACGAATCCTTCGATAAGCCGAACCCGCGCACGGCCACCAACGAGACGTACCTCCACCACATCATGGAGGTCGGCCACGATGCGTTGCTCGAGCACGCCACGGCGACGCTCTATATCCGCGGGATTTCGCGTTCGGCCTCGCACGAGCTCGTGCGCCACCGTCACTTCTCGTTTAGCCAGTTGAGTCAGCGCTTCGTCCATTCGGAGGAAGCGGAGGTTGTGCTGCCGAACTTGGTGGCGGCGGATCCGGAGCTCACGCGGTTGATGCTGCAGGCTGTGGACGAAACACGCTTCGTCTACGAGGAGCTGCTGCGCTCGCTCGAGGAGAAGCTCGAGGACGAACCCAATGCGTTGCTGCGTAAGAAACAGGCCCGCCAAGCCGCGCGCGCGGTGCTGCCTAACGCGACCGAGTCGCGGATTGTGGTCACCGGCAATTACCGAGCATGGCGCCAGTTCATTGGCGCGCGGGCGACGGAGCATGCGGACTCGGAGCTGCGGGCCGTTGCAGTGGAATGCCTGAAGATTCTGCGTGAGCAAGCGCCGACACTCTTTGATGACTTCCACATCACGCAGCTACCGGATGGGACGGAGATGGCGTCGAGCCCGTTCGCTTAGGTGTGGGCTGGCGGACCGGATTGAGACGCCACTCATTTAGACGCGACTCGCCGCCCGATGCCCACATGAGGGCCATGGGCGGGTAATCTTGTACTCCATGAGCACAGGTATGACAGCAAAGAATGGCGTTGAGACGTTCGGCCGCGTCGGAGTTGCTATGGTCACACCGTTTGATGGTGACGGCAACCTCGATCTGGCGGGCGCACGACGCCTTGCCGCTCACCTCGTCGATAACGGGATTGACCAGCTGGTTATCTCTGGAACGACGGGCGAGTCGCCGACGACGACGCCGGCGGAAAAGGTAGACCTGCTCAAGGCCGTCAAGGCCGAGGTTGGCGATCGCGCGAAGATCTGCGCGGGCGTCGGTACGAATAACACGGCCGTGTCCATCGAGATGGCACGCGCCGCTACTGAGGTAGGCGTTGACAGTCTCCTCGTCGTGGCACCGTACTACTCCAAGCCTTCCCAGGAGGGCGTCTACCGCCACTTTGCTGCCATCGCGGACGCAACGGATACTCCGATCTGCGTCTATGACATCCCTGGCCGCTCTGGCATCGCCATCGAGGCAGATACTCTGCGTCGCTTGGCGGAGCTACCCACCATCCGTGCCGTCAAGGACGCCAAGGGCAACCTTGGACTTGGCGCCGAACTCATGCGAGAGACCGGCTTGGCCTGGTACTCCGGCGACGATCCGCTCAACCTGCCCTGGGTCACCCTGGGTGCATCGGGCTTTGTCTCCGTCGTCGGGCACGCCGCGCCGCAGGCTCTCGCAGAACTTTATGCTTCGTTTGAAGCTGGCGATCTGGCGCGTGCGCGCGAGATTAACGCCGAGATCTTGACCCCGCTCATTCACGCACAGGCGCGTCTGGGTGGAGCAACCATGGCAAAAGCGGCCCTGCGACTGCAGGGCATTGATTGCGGAGAGCCGCGTCTTCCGGTCCTCGGAGCGAATGAGGACGAGATTGCTGCTCTGCGCCTAGATATGGAAAAGGCTGGAGTCCTTTAAGAATGACTGAAACCCAAAAACGTGCCCGGAAGGTGACCCGCAAGGCGGGCCCGCCGGCAGAAACTACCGAAGCGGCCTCGAACGAGGCGGCTTCGCCGGTTTTCCAGGCTCCCTCTGAGCAGGCTTCTGCGGCGAATAACAACGCCTCCAACGAGGCTAACTCGTCGTCCTCCAACGACGACGAGGGCAACGGCCGCCGCTCGCGCGGTTCCCGTGGCGGCCGTGGCCGCGGCGGAAACAACCGTGGCAACAACGGCAATAACGGCAATGACAACGGTGGCGCCCAGAACCACGGCGGCAACAACCATGGCCGTGGCCGTGGTCGCGGCGGCAACAATGGCGGCAAGAATAATGGCCGCGGTCGCCGCAACGTGCCGAAGTCGATGCAGGGCGCCGACCTGACCCAGCGCCTGCCGGAACCGCCGAAGCAGCCGAAGGACGCACTGCGTCTCTACGCGCTGGGCGGCATTTCCGAAATCGGCCGCAACATGACGGTCTTCGAGTACGGCGATGACATCCTCATCATCGACTCGGGCGTCCTCTTCCCGTCCTCGGGCGAGCCGGGCGTCGACCTCATCTTGCCGGACTTCGGCCCGATTGAGAAGAAGCTCAAGAAGGTCAAGGCTCTGGTCGTGACCCACGCGCACGAGGACCACATTGGTGCGATCCCGTGGCTGCTCAAGCTGCGCCCGGATCTGCCGATCATCGCTTCGCGCTTTACCATCGCGCTCATCGCCGCGAAGTGCAAGGAGCACCGCCAGAAGCCGAAGTTCGTTGAGGTCAACGAGAAGTCGGATCTCAACTACGGCCCGTTCCGCCTGCGCTTCTGGGCGGTCAACCACTCGATCCCGGACGCGCTGGGTATCATGCTTGGCACCCCGGCCGGCAACATCATCCACACGGGTGACATCAAGATGGACCAGACGCCGCTCGACGGCCGCCCCACCGACCTGCCTGCGCTGTCCCGCTACGGCGACGAGGGCGTGGACCTCATGCTCTGTGACTCGACGAACGCGAACATCCCGGGCGTCTCTGCCTCTGAGGGCGACATCCCGGCGACCTTCCGTCGCCTGGTTTCGGGCGCGAAGCAGCGCGTTATCATCGCGTCTTTCGCTTCCAACGTCTACCGCGTGCAGGCTGCTATCGATGCCGCCGTCTACGCCGGCCGCAAGGTCGCCTTCAACGGTCGTTCGATGATGCGCAACATGGAGATCGCGGAGAAGCTCGGCTTCCTCAAGGTTCCGCGCGGCACCATCATCCCGATCGATGAGGCCGCAAAGATGGCCCCACACAAGGTCCTGCTCATCACGACCGGTACGCAGGGCGAGCCGATGGCGGCGCTGTCGCGCATGGCCCGCCGTGAGCACCGCCAGATCACCGTCCGCGCAGGTGACATGATCATCTTCTCCTCCTCGCTCATCCCGGGCAACGAGGAAGCCGTCTACGGTGTCATGAACATGCTCTCGCAGATCGGTGCTGAGGTCATCACCAACAAGGAAGCCAAGGTCCACGCTTCGGGTCACGGCTACGGTGGCGAGCTGCTCTTCCTGTACAACGCGGCACGCCCGAAGAACGCGATGCCGGTCCACGGCGAGTGGCGCCACCTGCGCGCGAACAAGCAGCTGGCTATCTCCACCGGCGTTCCGGAGGATCGCGTGGTTCTCGCACAGAACGGCGTTGTGGTCGAGCTGCGCAACGGACGCGCGCAGGTCGTCGGCCAGATTCCGGTCGGTAACCTCTATGTGGACGGCGTGTCCATGGGCGAGGTCGACGCTGACACCCTGGCTGACCGCACCAACCTCGGTGCCGGCGGCGTTGTCTCCATTACCTGCGTCATCGACAATCGTACGATGCGCCTCATGGAGCACCCGACCGTCGCGACGACGGGCTTTTCCGACGATGACCGTGCCCTCGTGCCGGAGGTCGCTAAGCTCGTGGAGAATACCATGAATGATCTGGCCGCGGAAGGCGAGAACGACACCTACCGCATGGTTCAGAAGCTGCGCCGCAAGGTCTCCAAGCTCATGGAGTCCAAGTACAAGCGCGAGCCGGTCATCCTGCCGACCATCGTCCCGACCGCGTCGGGCAACGTCGTCGCCGATGATGACGAGGTCCACGCGTCCCTCGAGTCGCTCTAAGCGACACCGCCTACAGCGCCCCAGCCGCAGCACGGCTGGGGCGCTCGGGGTTTTCACCCACCTGTGAGAGTATTCGTCGTCACCCTATAGAGAACCGTGGAGTTCCTGTGACGCCATTTCCCGCGGGCCGCGCGCGACTATGCTGGGGCCCATGTCTTTTTCGTCTGCTGAACGCGCCCGCTTGGTGGCGCTCTTCCATGAACTTGGTCCGGATGCCCCCACGCTGTGCGAAGGATGGACTACGCGCGATCTCGCCGCACACCTGTGGGTGCGCGAGAACCGCCCCGATGCCGCCGCAGGCATGTTCGTGCCGGCACTCGCTGGCCGCCTCGAGAACGCCATGGCGGAGGCCAAGCGTCGCGACTTCGATGAGCTTGTGGACGCGTGGGGGAGGGGAGTTTCGAAATACAATCCTCTGCGTTACGCCGACTCGAAGGTGAACTTCGCGGAGCACTATATTCACTTGGAAGATGTGCGCCGCGCCAATGGGCAGACAACGCCGCGGGACTTCTCGGACGCGGTGAGCGACGAGATGTATTCGACGCTGGGCATGCTCGCCAAGCGCATGCTCTCCAAGTCTGCGCAGCCGGTCGCACTCTTCGCGGCGGGCTACCCGCGCATCCTCGTCGCGGATAAAAACGGCGTGGCGGCCAACGGCGGCGCCGTCGTTCGCGTGTCCGGCACGGTGGGCGAGCTCATCCTGTGGACCTACGGCCGCGACGCCGCGGAGGTCACCATCGAGGGTGATGCGTCTGCCCTCCACCGCGCCAGCCTCTAAGTCAAGCCTAATTGCTTGACGATCAAGTGCGCCGTGGAAACGAGCGCTATATATAGAGAAAACATCCCGTCACCCGTGTGGCGCGTGTGATTATTGGGGTTGTAGTCGCTAAAGTGGCGAGTATGTCTGTCAAAAATGCTGCTTCGCGAGGCGCGCGGGGCAAGAAGGGCGCGTCGAGCACCCATCGTCCGGCGCGCCGCAACCAAACAGCCAGGGCCTCGGCGGCGCGCTCGCGTCCTGCAGGCCGGGCGCGTTCCGGCGCGCCCGAAACGCTGTCCGTCACCTCCTCGCACCGCGCTGCCGTGTCCGCCGACGAGCGGACCGGTAGCGCTTTCCGTGTGGTAGGCCACGGTCTCGGTGCGGCGTTTGGTTTCACGGCCCGCGGCGTGGGTTCGCTCACCCGCGGGCTGGGCAGCGGCATAGCCAGCGCCGCGCGGCGTGGCGACAGCTACGACGATTATGACGAGGTCGACGAGTTCGACGACAACTTTGAAGCAGAGGAGTCAGACACCATTTCTGGTCGCACGTCCCGGTCCGGAGCCAAATCCAAGGCAGGGAAGAAGCAAGACGACACGCAGGCTGCCGTCGACGCGGAGCTCGACAACCTCGCCAGCCGCCACGCCTCGCGCGGCGTGCGCGTGGAGAACCCGGATGCGTGGGGCTTAGTCCTCATCGGTCTGGCAGCGGTCCTCGGCGCGTCCGTGTGGCTTGATATCGCGGGCCCCATCGGCGCAGCTATCGCGAGCGCAGCACACCTGGCCATCGGTGCCGGTGCCGTCGTTCTGCCCGTCGCTCTCATCGCGCTGGCCCTCGTGCTCATGCTCGACCTCCACGGACCCGAGGGCGTCATGAGCGCCCGCGTCATCGGCGGCACCGCCATCATCATCGTGGCCATGCTCGGGCTCATCCACCTCTTCGCGGGCAACCCCACCGAGTGGGCGTACCGCGAATTCGCCGGCGGTGCCGTGGGGGCCTGGACAGGCGGTCTGCTCGCTGCTGGTTTCTCCAGCTATGTCGCGATCCCGCTGCTCATCCTGGTCATCATCTACGGCGCGCTCACCGTCACCGGCATCACCATGCGACAGGCGTGGGATTGGGTCGTCTCCGTCGTGAAGTCTTGGCTGCCCGAGCGCGGTACCGAAGACTATGACGAGGGCGAGGACCTTTATGGCCGCGCCGACTCTGATATCGATGCCATCGCCGAGGGGCGTTCCCACACGAGCGAGGAGCGCCGCCCCCGCGCCGTGCGCAGCCCGATGGAGAACTACCCGGTAGAGGAGGAGCCCGGCCGTCATCCCATGGATACGGAGGACGTGCCGCGCAGCCCCCGCCGTCGCTCCCAGAAGATCCCCCGCCCGGCCACGAACCAGCGCGTCGGCGACACGGACGAGTTCCCGGCCGTTTCCGAGCCGGCCACGATGTCCTTTGCCGCGCAGGAGCCCGAGCCTGAGCCGGAAGCCCCGACGCGCTCCATCAAGCGCTCGGCGTCGGTCGCCGACATCGTCTCGTCGCGCAAGCAGGATTCCGGTTCGCTCAAGCGCACTGCCGCGACCGCTGCGAACACCGTCGCCGGCGCCGCTGCGGGTGCTGCTGCAGGCGCCGCCACCGGTGCCGTGCGCGAGGGCGCCAAGACTGCCGCAGCCGTTTCCGGTGCGGCCGCTGCTGCTGCCGATGCCACCGGGCGCATCAGCCAGGCCGTCTCCACGCCGACGAAGGCGGCCCCTGCTGCCGAAGCCCCGGCTTCTGACCCCAAGGCGTCGTCACGCGAAGCCATCCGTGAGGCCATCATCGCCCGCTCCGGCATGGACCCGGCGACGGGTCGCAACGTGGCGACGGAAGCCGAGGCTGGGAAGGCTGCGGCTGCGGCCCCGGCGGCATCGGCAAGCCCCGCGGCGGCTGGCGCTGCCGGACATTCGGACACGCACTACGACCTGCCGCAGACCTCGCTGCTTACCGCTGGCGCACCGACGAAGGCCCGTACGGAGGTCAACGACCGCATCATCGAGGCGATTACCGAGGTCTTTGAAGAGTTCAAGGTCGACGCACAGGTCACCGGCTTCTCGCGCGGCCCGACGGTCACCCGCTACGAGATTGAGCTTGGCCCAGGCGTTAAGGTCTCGAAGATCACGAACCTGCAGTCCAACCTGGCCTACGCCGTGGCGACGGAGAATGTCCGCCTGCTTACGCCGATCCCAGGTAAGTCCGCCGTGGGTATTGAGGTCCCCAACCCGGACCGTGAGATGGTGCGCCTGCGCGAGGTCCTCGACTCGGACAATATGCATGCCTCGGACGACCCGATGCTCATCGGTCTGGGCAAGGACATCGAGGGCGAGTTCATCTCCTCCTCGATTCAGAAGATGCCGCACTTGCTCGTCGCCGGTGCGACCGGTTCCGGTAAGTCTGCATTCGTGAACTCTATGCTCGTCTCGCTGCTTACCCGCGCGACGCCGGAGCAGGTGCGCCTCATCCTCGTCGACCCGAAGATGGTGGAACTCACGCCATACGAGGGCATCCCGCACCTCATCACCCCGATCATCACGCAGCCGAAGAAGGCCGCGGCGGCCCTGCAGTGGCTCGTCGAAGAGATGGAGCAGCGCTACATGGACATGAAGTCCGCGCGCGTGCGCCACATCAAGGACTTCAACCGCAAGGTCCTCTCCGGCGAGATTCAGGCTCCGGCGGGTTCGCAGCGCGAGATGCACCCGTATCCGTTCATCGTTTGTGTCGTCGACGAGTTGGCCGACCTCATGATGACCGCCCCGAAGGAGATCGAGGAGTCCATCGTCCGCATCACGCAGAAGGCGCGTGCGGCCGGCATTCACCTCGTGCTCGCCACCCAGCGCCCGTCCGTGGACGTCGTCACCGGTCTTATCAAGACCAACGTGCCGTCGCGTCTCGCGTTCGCGACGTCGTCGCTCACCGACTCCCGCGTCATCCTCGACCAGGGCGGCGCGGAAAAGCTCATCGGCATGGGCGATGGCCTGTTCATCCCGCAGGGCGGGCGTCCGGTGCGTATGCAGGGCGCGTTCGTTGCCGATGATGAGATCCAGGCCGTGGTCGATGCTGCCAAGGCACAGGGCGAGCCGGACTACACGGAGGGCGTCACCGAGGACAAGCAGGCCGAATCTAAGAAAGATATCGACGAAGACATCGGAAAGGACCTCGACGACCTGCTCGAGGCGGTCGAGCTCGTCGTCACCTCGCAGCTCGGCTCGACCTCGATGCTCCAGCGTAAGCTGCGCATCGGCTTCGCCAAGGCCGGCCGCCTCATGGACCTCATGGAATCCCGCGGCATCGTCGGTCCCTCCGAGGGCTCTAAGGCCCGCGAGGTGCTCACCAAGCCTGAGGAACTCGAGACCATGCTGTGGTACTTGAAGGGCGCCGACCCGGCCGAGGCACCCAAGGAGGTTCAGGAGGAGCTTGACCTGGAGGCTGACTCCTCCGAGGAGAGCTCGGACGCTGAGGAGACCACGACCGTCGAGGCGACGTACAACCCGTCCTCCGGCGCGTTCTAATCCGGCTGTGACCATAAACCCCGTGGCGCTTACGAGTACCACGGGGTTTCGTGTAAGCTAGCCCAAGTATTGGAGGGGAGTACCCCACTCCGTCGGCGATGATCGTCAACACGGTCAGTCGCGCGGCGCCTAGCGTCGCACGGCTCCCGGTCGCGCCGGCCCGTTTGCGAAAGCGGGCGGGGGAGACCTCCGGTCTTTTTTGCAACGTCGACCGGAGGATACGTCTTTATGCACGTCCCGCTATGGATATGGGCGGTTACGCTCATTGTCATTCTTGGCTTCTTTATCTTTGACTTCTACTCCCACGTGCGCACCCCGCACGAGCCGACTCTCAAAGAGTCCGGCATGTGGACCTTGTTCTACGTCGGTCTCGCGCTGCTCTTCGGCGCGATGGTCTGGATTGTCTGGGACCACGAACACGGCATGCAGTACCTCACGGGCTACGTGACGGAAAAGGCGCTGAGCGTCGATAACCTCTTCGTCTTCGCGCTCATCATGGGTGCCTTCAAGATTCCGCGCAAGTACCAACAAAAGGTGCTGCTCATCGGTATTGTTCTCGCTCTGGCCTTCCGCCTCGTCTTTATTTTGCTCGGCGCTGCCGTCATCGCGGCGTGGTCAGACGTGTTCTACCTGTTCGCGATCTTCCTGCTCTACACAGCCGTGAAGCTCATCATCGACGAGATTCGCGATGCCCCGGAGACCGACCCGAACGACATGTTCATCATCAAGATGCTGCGCAAGGTCATCCACGTCACCCCGCACTACCATGGCGATAAGCTCACCCACCGCGACGAGAAGTCTGGGAAGAAGGGGCTTACCCCGCTCTTCATTGCGCTGGTGGCCATCGGTGCCATCGACGTCATGTTCGCCTTCGACTCCATCCCGGCCATCTACGGCATCACGAGCGAGGCTTACCTCGTCTTCACCACGAACGCCTTCTCGCTCATGGGTCTGCGCCAGATGTACTTCCTGCTCGACGGCCTCCTTGACCGCCTGGTCTACCTGCCCTACGGTCTCGGCCTCATCCTGTTCTTCATCGGGGCCAAGCTCATGCTCCACGCCCTCCACGAGAACAACTTGCCGTTCATCAACGGCGGCGAGGACGTCCACGGTGCCCCCGAAATTTCCACCGTCGGCTCGCTCATCACGATTGTCAGTATCCTCATCATCACGGTGCTGCTGTCTATCTGGAAGAACAAGCGCGACGAGGCCCAAGGCGGCATTCGCGTCTCCCACAACCACTACGACTGGGATGACGAGGGCAACAAGATTGTCCGCAACAAGAAGGGCGACCTCATCGGCTTTGCCTCCGAGGTGCCCAAGGCCCAACTGCCGTAAAACTTCCCTACGCCGCATCAACGCCCCGCGTCTTCAATGACTGCGGGGCGTTTGCTTGTTTGAGTCTGTTTAGTCGTCGAAGCTACTGATCACCGGGTTCCACTCGCGCACGGCACGCGCGGTGACAATGCCCTCTGTGTGGAACGGGTCGCCGTCCATGAGCTCAATAGCCTGGGCGACGGTCGTGTTCTCGTCCTCGTACTGCGTGACGATGAGCGCGCCACCCTTGGAATCGGTGAACGGGCCGGAGCCGAGAATGCGGCCCTGTGCCTTGAGGCCGTTGATGAAGTCACGGTGCTTCGGGCGGACATCGGCCAGACGGGGGTCGTTGGGGTTGTAATCGTAGATAAAGGCGAAGTACTTCATGGCCCCCAAGTGTAGGCGGTCGCCCGCGGGCGGGGAGGTGGAACGGGTAGGATAACTGGCGTGACTACCGCAAGCCCCGCCCAGAAGCCGTCGAATTGGAACCTGCCCAATCTGTTGACGAGTCTTCGCATTCTTTTTATTCCTGTCTTCGCGTGGCTCGCACTCACTGACCACCAGTGGTGGGCGTTTATCGTCTTCGTCCTGCTCATGATCACGGACAAGCTCGATGGCGACATCGCCCGCGCCCGCAATATCGTGACGGACTTCGGCAAGATCGCCGATCCCATCGCGGACAAGGCGCTCATGGCCACCGCGCTCATCTGCCTCAACATTGCCTATGGCCTGCCGTGGTGGATCACCATCGTCATTCTCGTACGCGAGTTGGGCATTACTTTCTGGCGCATGATCCTCCTGCGCCAGGGCAAGGTTGTGCCGGCCTCCAAGGGCGGCAAGCTCAAGACCGCGCTCCAGTCGCTCGCCGTGGGTCTGTACCTCTGCCCGCTGCCGCACTGGATGGACGTGCCCAACCTCGTGGTCATGCTGCTTGCCGTCGTTGTCACAGTCGCGACCGGCATCCAGTACCTCATCGATGGCCGGCGCGAAAATGCGTAGCACCGATCTCCTCGCCCTCCTCGTCGCCCGCGGCGAGACCGTCGCGTTCTGCGAGTCCCTTACCGCAGGTCTTGCCGCCGCCACGCTTGCCGATGCCCCCGGTTCCTCCGCCGCCCTCCGCGGCGGCCTTGTCACCTACGCGACTGAGGTCAAGAGTCACTTCACGGGTGTGCCCGTCGCGCAGCTCGAGGCCCAAGGCGTCGTGTCCGCCGCGACTGTCCGCGTTATGGCACAGGCCGCCGTGCGCGAAACCGGCGCCGACTGGGGCGTCTCGCTCACCGGCGTCGCAGGCCCCGACCTCCAAGAAGGCAAGGCGCCCGGCACCGTCTACATCGGTATCTGGAACAACGCCGCGAACGACGGCCAGGAATTCGCCGCCGCGGGCCTGGGCGGGACGCGCGCTGAGATTCGCTGCGGCGCCGTGGAACAAGCCTTTGATTTCCTCGCAGAATGCCTGGCAGCAGCACCCGTGAAAGAAAATTGACGCGAGTGGGAACAACTGTGCACCGCGGCCCGTTGTACTCAGTGATGAACACAACTACTGCACTACTTGATAAGACCGTTTCCACGTCCGTGGCTCCGGCCGAGCGCCGTCGTGCACCCGAGCCGCTCCTGCGCGAAGCCCTTGGACTTACCCTCCGTGCCTTCCGTGCGGATAAGGGTGTGACGCTGCGCGAACTCGCAGCCATCGCCCACGTCTCGCCCGGCTACCTGTCTGAGCTCGAGCGCGGCCGTAAGGAGGTCTCCTCGGAGATGCTCGCCGCCGTCTGCCACGGCCTAGACACCACGGTGGCGGAGGTCCTCATTGAGGCCGCCGGCAACATGGTTCTGCCCTCCGTCGACGAGGAGCTGGCCAACACCGCTCCCGCTGCCTCTGAGGCCTAAACCCGGACACTGAGCAGCCGCCTGCGCGCGGGTGCTTGTGCGTATCCGGACCTACCTGGCCCTCCGCGGATGGTCATTTACCCTGCTCGCGGATTCACACCACGCGGCGCATCCTGCTTTAATGGCTATCCTTCTAGGGCCATCTAGTGCGCGTCGAGCCAGAACCTGTGTGTTTCCCGGCAATGGGGTGGAGAATCGATGACAATGCCTACCCCGTAGGGGAGAACGGCGGCGCGCGGCCGAACGCTTGACTAGGATAGTGGCCGGATTAGAAACGAAATTCTTTAGGAGAAAGGGCCACACAGAAGCTATGGCTAACCCGTTTGTGAAGGCATGGAAGTACCTCATGGCACTCTTTGATTCCAAGATCGAGGAGAACGCGGATCCCAAGGTGCAGATTGAGCAGGCCATCTCCGACGCCCAGCGCCAGCACCAGGATCTCTCCCAGCAGGCTGCTGCCGTCATCGGTAACCAGCGCCAACTGGAGATGCAGCTCAACCGCCGCCTGGGCGACATTGAGAAGCTGCAGGCGAACACCCGCCAGGCCATTCAGCTCGCCGACAAAGAGCGCGCGAACGGCAACGAGGCCAAGGCCATCGAGTACGAGAACGCCGCGGAGGCTTTCGCCGCACAGCTCGTCACCGCCGAGCAGTCTGTGGAGGACACGAAGAAGCTCCACGACCAGGCTCTGCAGCAGGCTGCCGCAGCTCGCCAGGCTGTCGAGCGCAACGCCACCGCGCTGCGCGAGAAGGTCCAGGAGCGCTCCAAGCTGCTCTCCCAGCTCGAGCAGGCCAAGATGCAGGAGAAGGTCTCCGAGTCTCTGCAGTCCATGAACGACCTCACCAATACCAACACGCCGTCGCTCGACGCTGTGCGCGACAAGATTGAGCGTCGTTACGCCAACGCGCTGGGCCAGGCCGAGCTCGCGGAGAACACCGTCGACGCCCGCATGCGCGAGGTCCAGCAGTCTGGTATCCAGATGGCGGGCCACTCCCGTCTCGAGCAGATCCGCGCCGAAATGAACGCCCCGAAGTCCGTTGAGGGCAACAAGGCAGACGCCATCGAGGCACCGTCCACCGGCTCCTCGGCTGCCGATGGCGCCGCACAGCCCAACACGGCCTCCAACGACGCCGTCCAGGCTCGTCTCCGCGAGCTCCGCGGCGAGCAGTAGTCTCCACCGCCTCGAGCCCCGGTACCGCACTGGTGCCGGGGCTTTGTGCTGCCCGGCTTCGGCAGTCCAGAACAAGGAAGGACCCAGATCCACGTGGATCTGGGTCCTTCCTTGCTCTGAAATCCAGGCTGCGTCCTAGTCGCCGACTCCGCGGGCCTGGAGCGCTTCGCCCATTGCGCGGGCACGACGAATGGACCGGATAATGACCGGCGTGCCGAAAGCCAGCGGACTAAAACCGGCGCCGCGGGCCTTGCGGGCATCGAGGACCTCGTAGACTGTCTCGAACATGAGCGGGATGAGCCGGATAGTGAGCGACATGGCGAGGCTGATGGTCTCCACCGGCAACCCGAAGCGGGCGAGCGGGCGCAGGGAGTCCTCGAGGGACTCCATGATGGCGTCCACCGTGGAGGTGAGCGTGAGGAGGAACGCGGCCATCATTGCGGCGAAGATGGTGAGGAACATGACCACGGCGTACTCGAAGTCGCGCGCCCACCACTGGAAGGCGGCGAGTGGAACGAGGATAAACAGCGGCGGCCACATCTGGCTCCACGCTATCTTCGGCGGAATCTGTGCGATGACAAAGGCGAGCGCCGGGAGTACGACGGAGGCCGCGGCGAGCGGTATCGTGCGGCAGAAGATGCTCGTCACCAGGATGAAGACGATAAGAATGAGGATCTTCCGGCTCGGCTTCATCCGGTGAATGACCGTGTCGCCTGGAACGTAGACGGACAGCGGGATATTCGTGCGACGTTTCATGTTTTAGAGGGGACGGGTGACCATGAGGTCACGGTAGAAGGAGATGACCTCATCAGGCGTGCCGTCGGCGGCCACGTGGTGGTCGTCGATGCATATGACGCGGTCGAAGTCCGAAAGGAACTCGAGGTCGTGGGTAACGACGATGAGCTGTTGCTCAAGCTTGGCAAACTCGCGCTTGATGCGGTCACGGTTGCGCAAATCGAGCAGCGTCGTGGGCTCGTCCGCGATGATGAGGACTGGGTCGATGACGAGCACGGCGGCCAGCGCGAGCAACTGCTTTTGTCCACCGGAGAGGGTGTGCGGCGATTGCTCGGCGCGGTCGGCGAGGCCAAAGCGGTTCAGGGCGGCATCGGCACGCTGGTTGCGCTCGGCCTTGGGGAGCTTGAAGCGGCGCAGGGAGAAGGCGACGTCGTCGCGCACCTGCGGCATGACGATTTGGTTCTCGGCGTCGGAGAAGACGAAACCAACCTTCTGGCGGATCTCTTTGCCGTGCTCGGCGACGTTGAGGCCGTCGACGGTGACGGTGCCCGTGGTGGGCTCGCCTAGGCCGTTGATAAGACGCGTGAGCGTGGACTTGCCGCCGCCGTTCTCGCCGATGATGCCGATGCGCTGTTCGGTTAGCGTGAGGTTGATGTCGTCGAGGATGAGCGTCTCGTCATAGGACACGCCCACCCTGTGGAATTCGACCTTAGGCAACGGCGGCCTTCTTCGGAGCGGTCTTCTTGCGGCCCATAAGATCCGGGAACGCGGCGTGGACGGCGAGCGCGATGAGGATGGCGACGACGAGCTTTCCGGAGTCCGGCGCGATGAAGGGCATCTGGGCCGCGAAGGCTGCCGATGCCTCCATGCCCGAGCGCACCATGAGGCCCAGAGCGCCGCAGGTGTACTGGACCGCAAGGCCGACGAATGCTGCGATGATGAGCATGACGGTCATGCCGCCCTTGTTGCGCGGGGAACGGTAGGCGATGAGGCCAGCGATGGCGGGGGAGATGACGTAGCCGATGATGTAGCCGGCCGTGGGGCCCGCGAGTGCGCGCAGGGTAGTGCCGCCGCCTGCGAGGACAGGAAGAGCGAGACCGAGGAAGAGGAAGAGGAGACCGACGTACATGCCGCGACGGCCGCCAAGTACCAAGCCAGCGAGGATGAGCGCGGCGTTCTGGAGGACGATCGGAACGCCAGCCGTGCCGATAGGGATGGAGACGAAGGCGAGAACGATGACAAGTGCGGTAAATACGGCCACGTAGGCAAGATCTGTGGCGAGAGATTTCTGCTTCATGGCGAGAAACTTTAGCACTGAGGATGGAAAACGCAGTAAAAGGGGTATTTTGAACAGTGTTCATACAGGACAATGGGGGACGGCGTCCATGACAGACTCAGGGGGCGCGGTACACTGGCCGCCATGCGTTTGACCGAATACCACCAATTGATCGTCGACGAATTCGGCGAATCCGAAGGAAAGTGGATTTCGCACTCCCACGTGTTGGCGAAGCTCGGCGGCACGGCGGACGAACTCATCGAACGTGGCGTCGATCCGCGCGACGTCTGGCTCGAGTTATGTGAGGATTTTGAAGTCCCTGAAGAACGACGCTTGGGCGTGGATTACAACAGCAAGTAGGGGAATTTTCGAACACGCCCCGAAAACTCGAACATCGAACATTCGTGCGTGTAGTATCACGGGCATGTTCCAGCGGAACGTAGAGTTCTGTGCATACCGCGGGACGCAGGATGAAAGAAAATACTTGCACCGCGCGTGGAACCCACATGGGTGGGCGCGCAGTCTAACTCGGTAAGCGGGGTTAGCGCCCCGTAAGATACATAGACGCTCAATAGACTTATTAAAGGACGACACACTATGGCTGCAAAGACCAAGAAGAGCACCACGGTCAGCGCCGCGGAAGATCGCCAGAAGGCGCTCGACTCCGCCATGGCGATGATCGAGAAGGACTTCGGCAAGGGCGCCGTCATGCGCCTGGGCGACGATAATCGCCCGCCTATTCAGGCTATTTCCTCCGGCAATACCGCCATCGACGTGGCGCTGGGCATCGGCGGCTTCCCGCGCGGCCGCATCGTCGAGATTTACGGCCCTGAGTCTTCCGGTAAGACCACCGTGGCCCTCCACGCGATTGCCTCGGCACAGAAGGACGGCGGCATCGCCGCGTTCATCGACGCCGAGCACGCGCTGGATCCGGAATACGCACGCCTCGTGGGCGTGGATACGGATAACCTGCTCGTGTCCCAGCCGGATACCGGTGAACAGGCCCTGGAGATCGCGGACATGCTCGTGCGCTCCGGCGCCATTGACATCATCGTCATCGACTCCGTCGCCGCACTGACGCCGAAGGCGGAAATTGAAGGTGAGATGGGCGACAGCCACGTCGGCTTGCAGGCCCGCCTCATGTCGCAGGCATTACGCAAGATGACCGGTGCGCTCTACAACTCGGGTACGACCGCCATCTTCATTAACCAGTTGCGTGAGAAGATCGGCGTCATGTTCGGCTCGCCGGAGACCACCACCGGTGGTAAGGCGCTCAAGTTCTACGCGTCCGTGCGTTGCGATATTCGCCGTATTCAGACGCTCAAGGACGGTCAGGACGCCATCGGTAACCGCACCAAGATCAAGATCGTGAAGAACAAGGTCTCGCCGCCGTTCAAGATTGCGGAGTTCGACATCATCTATGGCGAGGGCATCTCCCGTGAGTCCTCGATCATCGACATGGGTGTCGAGCACGGCTTCATTAAGAAGTCGGGATCCTGGTTTACTTACGAGGGCGACCAGCTGGGCCAGGGCAAGGAAAAAGCGCGTCTGTTCCTCAAGGACAACCCGGACCTGGCGGATGAGATCGAGAAGAAGATCTTCACCAAGCTGGGTATCGGTACCGCTGCCGCCACGGATGAAGAGGTCCACATGGATGTCCCAGGTGCGGATGACGGTCTCTCGGACGAGGCTGTGGACTTGGTGCCGACCGTCGACTTCGACGACGAGTAAGCCGTGTCTAAACCCGCTCCCGAGAAGCTCGAAAAGCTACGCCAAGCACTAGAAGCCTACGAATCTGGTGCCGCCGGGGGCGGGCTTTTTGATGTCCAGGAAGAAGAAGCCAAAGCCAAGGTGCGCTCGCGCGCGCTGCTGCTGCTTGATCAGCGTGCGCGTTCGCGGTCGGAGCTGCATGACCGCTTGGTGCAGGCCGAGTTTGACTCGGAGGTCGTCGAGTCGGTGCTCGACGATCTTGCGAACGTGGGCCTGCTCGATGACGCGGCATTCGCGCGCGAATGGGTGCGCCAACGCCATGCGCGCCGCGGCAAGTCGGCGCGGGTGCTCGACCGCGAGCTGCAGCGCAAGGGGGTAGCGCAAGCAGACCGCGCGGAGGCGCTCGAGCAGGTGACGCAGGAGTCCGAGCAGTCCATCATGGAAGATCTCGCTGCCAAGAAGGCTCGCTCGGTGAAGACTATCCCGGAAGACCGTGCGGAGCGCGACAAGGCGCTGCGGCGCATCGTGGGCGTGCTTGCCCGCCGCGGCTTCAACGAGGGCGCGTCGTTGCGCGTGGCGAAGGCGGCTCTCGAGGCGCGCTGCGCGGAGCTGGAAATCGAGTAAACCGCCAGCTGGCTGCTGGGGGTCGGCGTGCCCATGTGAGGTGGTTATTCCGCGGGGTTGCGGATTTCCTTGTATCCCGGCGCGTGCCAATCGGCGTTGACCTCGTCCTTGGTGTCGAGGCCCTGCGAGGGATGGTGCGGCACGGCGGCCACGATGTTTTTGCGGGCGCGGCCGGCGCGCAGCTGGCGCTCGATGCGTTGGGCCAGCACGGTGAGCCCCCAGTTGATGAGGATCATGATGATGGCGACGACGATGAGCGAAGCCAGGTAGTTCTTGTTGAAGGACGCCGACTGGATACCGGAGCGGACAACTTCGACATAGCCGATCTGGTAGCCGAGCGCGGAGTCCTTGAGGGCGATGACCATCTGCGAGATGAGTGCAGGCAGCATCGCCGCGACGGCCTGGGGCAGTAGCACCTTGAACATGGTCTGCTGGTGGCTCAGGCCCAGCGCCTTAGCTGCCTCAGTTTGGCCCTTGGGTAGCGAGCGGATGCCGGAGCGCAGAATCTCGGCGACGACGGAGCCGTTGTAGAGCGTGAGCGCGAAGACAACGGCGCCGAAGGCGAGGTGCTTGGATGGCACGAGGTCGTAGACCGCGAAGAGCTGGTAGGCGAAAATCATGAGCAGCAGCACGGGGATGGCGCGGAAGAACTCCACGACCACGCCGCACACCCAGCGGATGGGGCGGTGCTCGCTCAGTCGTCCCAGGCCGAAGACCACGCCGAAGACGATGGCCAACAGAATGGAGGCGACGGCGGAGAAGATCGTGCCCTTGAGACCCGGGAGCAGATACGTCGTCCATGTCTGCGAGTTGAAGAACGGCGTCCACAGCTCAGGACTGAGTTGGTTGCGCTCGTTCAACTTCATGAACACCCACGCGAGGATCGCGGAGGCGACGATAACGGTGGTGACCGTATAGATGGCGTTGTTGCGCCGGCCCTTGGGGCCGGGGGCATCGTAAAGCACTGTGGCGTGTACGGACATTATTTCTTCACCGCCAATTTCTCAGAGAGCTTGCCCAGGCCAAGGCCCATGGGCAGCGTAAGGATGATGAAGCCTGCTGCGAAGATGAGGAAGATGACAAAGAGCTGGCTGGCGTGGAACTCAATGGTCGACTTCATGAGCAGTGAGGCCTCGGCGACGCCGATGACGGACGCAATGGTCGTGTTCTTCGTCAGCGCGATGAGCGTATTGCCCAGCGGGACGATGGCCGCGCGGACTGCCTGCGGGAAGACGATGGTGCTAAACGTCTGGGTAAAGGACAGCCCGAGCGAGCGGGCGGCCTCCGCCTGGCCGAAGTCCACGGTGTTGATACCGGAGCGCAACGACTCGGCGACGAATGCAGAGGTGTAGAGGATAAAGCCCACGATGGCCAGGCGCACGTTGTTGTCGGCGAGGAATGTTGCGGACTCGCGGCTGGCGAGTGTGACACCGAGGGTCTGGTACAGGCCGAAGGAACAGAACAGCACGACCAGAGTGAGCGGCGTATTGCGCACGATCGTGATGTACGTCGTAGCCAGGAAACGCAGAATGCCCACGGGGGAGACACGCATCGCGGTCAGGATGGTGCCTAGGATCATGGAACCCAACGCCGACCACAGCGTGAGTTTGATAGTGAGCCAAAACGCGGGCCAGAGTTCTGGACCCAGCTGGCTCCACATGGAGCTCATGGTTTCTCCTCGTTCATTGGGGATGGGAGGGGCCGGGCTTTCGCGCCCGGCCTAAGGGGCGCTATTCCACGAAGGACAGGTCGCCCGGGGTACCCGGCTCGATGGCGTCGCCCTCGCCAAGGTTGGCGGAGACGAGCTTGTCGAACTCGCCGGAGGAGTGCATTTCCTCAAGCGCCGCGTTGATGGCGTCCGTGGCCTCCTGGTCATCCTTGGCGAGGCCGATGCCGTAGTACTCGTCGGTGAACGGCTTGCCGTCCTTTTCGAGCTCGACGACCTTGAACTTGCCCTCGTTCTGGGCGGCGTAGCCGTTGAGGATGGTCGCGTCCGTGGTCATCGCGTCGATGGTGCCCTGGGACAGCGCCTCAACGCAGGAGGAGTAGGTGTCGAACTCCTGAAGCTGGACGGACGGCAGAGCCTCCTTGACCTTCTGGGCCGGGGTGGAGCCGGTGACGGAGCAGAGGATCTTGCCGTCGAGGCCGTCGAGGCCCTTGATCTCCGCGTTGTCGGCAGAAACAAGCAGGGCCTGGTGGGTGACGAGGTACGGGCCACCGAAGTTGACCTTCTCTGCGCGGGAGGCGTTGATGGAGTAGGTCGCTGCGATCATATCGACCTGGCCGTTCTCGATGAGGGTCTCGCGCTGTGCGGAGGGGGTTTCCTTCCACTCGATAGACGGCTCGGACCAACCCTTCTCCTCGGCGATGTGGTTGACCACGTAGGTGGCGACGTCGACATCGAGGCCGGACATGGACCCGTCGCCCTCGCGCAGGCCGAGACCCGGCTGATCGAACTTGGTGCCAAGAGTGACATTGCCGGACTCAATGTGGGCGAGTAGGCCTTCGCCTTCGCCGGAGGCGGAGTCGGAGGAGCCGCCGCAGGCAGCGAGCAGAGCGCCAGAGGCAAGGACGGCGGAGGTGGCGGCGATAACGCGGGTGATCTGGGAACGAGACATGGTGTTTCTCCTTGAGATGAGGATGGGATTAATGGTGGAGGATCTTGCCCAGGAAATCCCGGGCGCGACCCGATTGCGGGTTGGTGAAGAAAGAGTCAGGGTCGGTATCTTCGACGATTTCGCCGTCGGCCATGAATAAGATGCGGTCCGCGGCCTTGCGGGCGAATCCCATCTCGTGGGTGACGACGACCATCGTCATGCCCTCCTTGGCGAGGTCCGTCATGACGTCCAAGACCTCGTTGACCATCTCCGGATCGAGCGCGGAGGTCGGTTCGTCGAAGAGCATGACCTTCGGCTTCATTGCAAGCGCGCGGGCAATGGCGACGCGCTGTTGCTGGCCACCGGAGAGCTGCGCCGGGTATTTATCTGCCTGGTTGGCAATCCCCACACGGTCGAGGAGCTGGAGCGCCAGGTCGTTCGCGGCGGACTTGGACATCTTGCGCACCTTGATGGGGCCCAGCGTCACGTTGTCCTTGATCGTCAAGTGCGGGAAGAGGTTGAACTGCTGGAAGACCATGCCCACGTCGGCGCGCAACGTGGCCAGGGCCTTGCCTTCCTCCGGCAGCGGGGTGCCGTCGATGGCGATGGAGCCGGACTCGATGGGCTCGAGGCGGTTGATGGCGCGGCACAGCGTGGACTTACCGGATCCCGAGGGGCCGAGCACGACAACGACTTCGCCGCGCTGAATCTCGAGATTAATGTCGCGCAATGCGTGATAATCGTCGAAGTACTTTTGTACGTCGCTGATGCGAATCATTGGGGAGTCACTCACATCACTACTTCCTTCCGTATGTCGAACGGGTCATGTTCAGATAATAAAGTGTGGTACTCCACATAGTTGAACAATAAGGTCACGTTTTTATAACGCTTCACGAGCGTGTGAATATGAGTATATCTGTCGGTTTATAGAAAGGTGTAGTAAATGACGGAAAATATTCATGTGGCGAAGTTGGTAAAGCGCGGGAGAGCGCGGTTATGAGTTACCCCCGTGCGTCGTTAGAATGAACCGACGTGAGCGCCCCCATGAACACTAGAAACCCCAAGAACGCCGTCGTCGGAGTTGATCCGGAGGCCGCCCTCGGCCAGATCGCGCAGAGCGCCGGAACGAACCCTGACGGTTTCGCGCGTACCTATGAAGTGCGAACCTTCGGCTGCCAGATGAACGTCCACGACTCTGAGCGCATCTCGGGCCTGCTCGAAGAGGCTGGCTATGTTGCCGCCGCGGAGGAACAGGAGCCTGACCTCGTCGTGTTCAACACGTGCGCCGTTCGTGAGAACGCCGATAAGCGCCTTTACGGCACGCTGGGCAACCTGAAGAAGACGAAGGAAAACCACCCCGGCATGCAGATCGCCGTGGGCGGTTGCCTCGCGCAGAAGGATAAGGACACCGTGCTGGGCAACGCGCCGTGGGTTGATGCCGTCTTCGGCACCCACAACATGGCGGCGCTGCCCACGCTGCTCGAGCGCGCCCGTCACAATGACGAAGCGCAGATCGAGATTGTCGACTCCCTCGAGGAGTTCCCGTCCGTCTTGCCCGCCAAGCGCGAGTCCGCGTACGCCGGCTGGGTGTCCGTGTCCGTGGGCTGCAACAACACGTGCACGTTCTGCATCGTGCCGTCGCTGCGCGGCAAGGAAGAGGACCGTCGCCCAGGCGACATCCTGGCGGAGGTCCAAGCTCTCGTGGACCAGGGCGTGTCCGAAATTACGCTGCTCGGCCAGAACGTCAACGCCTACGGCGTGAACTTCGCCGACCCGAATTTGCCGCGCGATAAGTTCGCGTTCTCCAAGCTGCTGCGCGAGGTCGCCCGGATCGAGGGCCTAGAGCGACTACGCTTCACCTCGCCGCACCCGGCCGAGTTTACCTCGGACGTCATCGACGTCATGGCGGAGAACCCCGTCATCTGCCCGCAGCTGCACATGCCGCTGCAGTCCGGCTCGGATCGCGTCCTTAAGGAGATGCGTCGCAGCTACCGCTCTAAGAAGTTCCTGGGCATCCTCGACGAGGTCCGCGAGAAGATTCCGCATGCGGCGATTACCACGGATATCATCGTGGGCTTCCCGGGCGAGACCGAGGAAGACTTCCAAGCCACCATGGACGTCGTCGAGCGCGCCCGCTTCGCTTCCGCCTACACTTTCCAGTACTCGCCGCGCCCCGGCACCCCGGCTGGCGCCCGCGAGGATCAGCTTCCCAAGGAGGTCGTTCAGGACCGCTTCGAGCGCCTCGTCGCGCTCCAGGATCGTATCGCCGCGGAGGAGAACGCCAAGCTCGTGGGCACCGACGTCGAGCTGCTCGTCCAGGCCACCGGCGGCCGCAAAAACGAGGAGACTCACCGTCTTACCGGCCGCGCCCGCGACGGCCGCCTTGTGCACTTCACGCCTTCCGATGCCGCCGGTCACGACATCGCTGCAGACATCCGGCCCGGCGACGTCGTCCACACGACGGTTACCGATGCCGGTTCCTTCTTCCTCATCGCCGATGCCGGCGTCACTGCGCACCGCCGCACCAAGGCGGGCGACATGTCGGCCGCGGGCGAGACCCCGACCACGGCGCCGATTGGCGTGGGTCTGGGCCTGCCCTCCATCGGCAAGCCGGCATCCGCGCCGGTTGCTGGCGCGCCCGGCGATAGATCGTGTGGTTGCTAAGCCAGAGTAAGGTTGAGCTCCATGAGTGATACGAAAGAATTGCAGGACGCGCTCGCCGCGGAGAAGCGCGCCGCCAAGACGCTGGAGCTCGGTGGTGCGACGATCCCGCTGGGCGTTGCGGTGCTGCTCTACGTCGTGAGCCTGCTCTTCGATAACACGAATGGCTTTAGCGGCGCAGAAACGCTCCTGGGGCTGGGTGACGTCTCCATCATGGAGCAGGTCTTCGCCCTCGCCTCGGCGCTGGGCATGGTGCTCACCCTTATCACGCTCGTCGCGCGTCGCACGGTGATTGCCCAAATCGCCTGGATGCTCGTGGGCCTCGGCCTTTTCGTCGCGCTGTGGGCCTTCTGGGCCGCGAATTCGACGGGCCTGGGCTTTTACCTGTTGCTCCTCGGCGATATCGTCGCGGTTGTCGCCTTCGCGCGGATTATCATGCGCAAGTCTCCGGAGCAGCGTGCTGCCGAGGAGCGCGTGCGCGAGCTCACCGCCCGCCCGAACGCCGTCGTCGCCGTTCAGACGCATACGCCGGAGGACGCCGCAGACAATAATCCGGTCCTCATCGACGACCGTCGTGCGCAGGCCGCCGAGCGTCACCGCCGCCAGCGCGAAAACTAGCGAGAACTAGAGCTTGAGCTCCCAGGCCTCGGCCGCAGAGATCCTCTGCGCGCCGAGGCTTTGTGCTAGCTGGGCCGAGGGGGCATCGGCAGGCGCGAAGGAGCCGTAGGCACGGGTGACCTCCGGCCAGACCCGGCGCACCTCGCGCAGCGCGACGAGCTGGGCCAGGCGCGCGAGCCCCTCGCCGCGGCGGTCGCGTGCGGTGACGGTGAGCGTCCACTCGGCGACCTTGGGATCCCCGTGCTCCTGGTGTGCGAGCTCGCTGAGAACAACCACTCGACCCTCGATTTCTAGCCCCATGAGCAGCGTGTGCGCCTTGCGGTCGCTCAGCCGGGCCGCGGCGTCGCGGAGGCGCTCGGCGGTCCACACGACGGGTTCGACGGTGAGAGCCCCGTTGCACGTGTCGGCGTCCGCGACAGTGAGCAGGTCGAGGACGTCTGGCAGCTCCGCGTCCGGGATGTCGTAGTCCTCCCACACGCGCACGGTGAGTCCGTGGGGAAGCAGCGGCACCGCTGGGTTCTCGGGGACGGGGCAGACAATTTGTTCCTCACGGTGCTTGCACTCGAAGCCCAGCTCCCGGAACGCGGGGAGGAACGGGTCTTCGGGCTCGACTGTGAGGCCCACCTGCGCGACATCGCGGCCGAGTTTTTCCATGAGCGTGAGGGACTGCGCGGCGAGCCAGCACGCGACTTCTTCACCCTCGGGATCGAGCGGCTCGCCCGGCAACGGCAGCAGGTCCACGTCGAGAACGAGCTCGATGTCGGCGTGGCCCTTCTCTTCGAGCAAGGGAAGGGTAAGCAGGATAAAGCCGCGGTAGTCGAAGAGCGGGGAGTCGGCGCCGGGCTCCACAGCCGCGGGCGTGGTGGGCAGGCCGAGTTCGCCCACCTCGCCAACGGCGGGGCCCTCGACAGCGGCAAAGAGGAGAGTCGTGGACTCGGTGGAGCCCTTGAGACGATTGAGGACGCGCTCCGGTGCGACGGACGCGGCAGGGTCGCCCGTCGCCTCCTGCGCCGCGAGGTTCGAGGCGAAGACGAAGCTGCGCACGACGTCTGAGGGATCGAAGGCGCCCGCCGCCACGAGCGTGGCGGCGGGCGGGGAGACCTGAATGAGGCGCATTTACTGGTCGTTCGCGGCGGCAGCGGCCGTGTCAGCCCACTCCTGCCACTGCGCGGCCTGGGCGCGCAGCTCCTCGGCCTTCTTCGTCTTGCCCTTGACCTCAGCGGCCTCGGCTTGCGCAGTGAAGTCGTCGACCTTGGCCTGGAACTGGGCGACACGGGCCTGGACCTCGGGGTCCGTGCGGCGCCACTCGGCAGACTCGGCGTCAGCGACGCGCTTCTCGAGCGCCTCGATCTTGCCCTCGTACTCGCGGATACGAGCGCGTGGGACGAAGCCGATGTCCTCCCACTTCTCCTGGAGCTCGCGCAGCTTATTCTTCGCCGTCTCGATAGACTTCTCTGGATCGATCTGGGAGTCGTACTCGGCAAGCAGTGCGTCCTTGGCCTCGGCGTTCGCCGCGAATTCCTTGTCGCGCTCATCGTTGAGGGCGTTGCGGGCGTCGAAGAATTTGTCCTGGGCTGCGCGGAACGCGGCCCACAGTTTGTCATCGATGTCGCGCGGAGCGCGGCCGGCAGCCTTCCACTCGCTCATGAGGTCGCGGAACTTGCGGGCGGTCTCGCCCCACTCCGTGGAATCCATGAGCGCCTCGGCGCGGGCGACGAGCTCTTCCTTCTTCGCCTTCGCGGCGGCGCGGCCACGGTCGAGCTCCGCGAAGTGGGAACCGCGGCGGCGGTTGAAGGAGTCGCGGGCGCGGGAGTAGCGCTTCCACAGCTGGTCGTCCGTCTTGCGGTCGATTCCGCGGATCTGCTTCCACTCCTCGAGGATGGCGCGGATTCGGTCGCCCGCCACCTTCCACTCGGTGGAGTTCGCAGCGAGGTCCTCGGCTTCTGCCGCAAGCTTCTCCTTGGCAGCGATGGCCTCCTCGCGGCGGCGGGCCTTGTCGGCCTGCGCCTGCTGGCCGGCCTCGTCCGAGTGCTCGAGGACTGCAGCCAGGCGCTTGTCCAGCGCCTCGATATCGCCAATGACGGCGGCGGTGGGCAGCGACTCGCGCAGCTCGGCCGCCGTCTTCTTGATGGACTCGGCCTCGCCCGGGTTCGCTTTGAGACGGGCCTCGAGCAGCTCGACCTCGGTGGCAAGGTTGTCGAAGCGCGTACCGTAGTGCGCCAGGCCCTCAGCCGGGGTTCCGGCCTGCCACTGGCCAATTTCGCGCTCGCCGTCCGCGGTCTTCAGGTACACGGTGCCATCGTCGGCCACGCGGCCGAACTTGGACGGGTCAGAGGCGACCGGCGTGGCCACCGGCACGGGCTGTGCGGCAGGGCGGTGCGCACCGGGCTTGGCTCCCGAGCGCGGGCCGGGCTTGGGCATATTGCCTGGGGTAGGGATGGGAGTCATGTGCGCACACCGTGCTTTCTTCTGCTTGCGTGCCCCGCGCGGGGGCGGCCAATAAAACGTCTTTTCTCACTCTAATAGTTTCCGTGCCACTTTGTCTTAGGTTGTGGGGGCGAATTTCCCTAAGATGGGTCGAGTCATGCCTGAAAATAATCTGCGCCCCATCGCCGTCGTCGGTCCCACCGCCTCCGGCAAGTCTGCCCTCGGCCTCATCCTCGCCCACGAGCTCGACGGCGAGGTCGTCAACGTCGACTCCATGCAGCTCTACCGTGGGATGGACATCGGAACGGCGAAGCTCACGCTTGAGGAACGCGAAGGAATCCCGCACCACCAGCTCGACGTCTGGGACGTCACTGAGCCCGCCTCCGTGGCGCGCTACCAGTGCGATGCCGTCGCCGACGTTGAGGACATCCTGGCCCGCGGCAAGACGCCCATCCTCGTGGGCGGCTCCATGCTCTACGTGCAGGCGCTGGTGGATGACTGGCAATTCCCACCCACGGACCCCTCTGTGCGCGCGAAGTACGAGGCGCGCCGTCTGGACATCGGCATCGATGCGCTGCACCGCGAACTTGCAGAAATCGACCCCATCGCCGCCTCGACTATCGAGGACAAGGACCCACGTCGCACTGTTCGCGCCCTCGAGGTCATCGAGCTCACCGGCAAGCCGTTCAGGGCCACGCAGCCGCCCAAGGACGCGCCGCCACGCTGGGGCACGCGCATGCTCGGCCTGCAGACCTCGCCGGAGTGGCTCAACCCGCGCATCGAGCTGCGCACGCGCCAGATGTTCGAGCGCGGCCTCGTCGAGGAAGTGGAGGCGCTTCAAAAACAGGGCCTCGTCTCTGATTCAACGGCCGGCCGTGCCATCGGCTACGCCCAGGTCTTCCAAGCCCAGCGTGGTGAACTGACCTGGGACGAGGCCGTCGAGCGCACGATCACCGGCACCCGCCGCTACGTGCGCCGCCAGCGCTCCTGGTTTAACCGCGACCCGCGCATTACGTGGCTCGACGCGGCAGGGGACACCGCGGCCCAAGCGCGCGCCGCGCTGGCGTAGGATCACCGTATGACCACGACTCAATTCACCAAGGGCCACGGTACCGAAAACGACTTCGTCATCATTGAAGATCCAGATGCCGCAACTCCCATCGCACCCGAGCGCGTCGCGCTGCTCTGCGATCGCCGCGCCGGCATTGGCGGTGACGGCCTTCTGCGTGTCGTCCGCGCGGGCGCGCTCCTTGACGCCGGCGAGGTCGAGTCGATCGACTGCGACCGCGAGGACTGGTTCATGGACTACCGCAACGCGGACGGCTCCGTGGCCGAGATGTGCGGCAACGGCAGCCGCGTCTTTGCTCATTACCTGCGCGCCCACGGCCTCGTCGACGCAGATGAGTTCACCATCGGCACCCGCGCGGGCGCCAAGCAGGTGAACGTCCATTCCTTCGATGACCACGACGCGAACGTTTCCATCGAGATGGGCGACGCCGTTGTTACCGGCGTGTCCACCGCGTCGATGGCGGGAACGAGCTTCGCCGGCCTGGGCGTCGACATGGGTAACCCGCACCTCGCCGCCGTCATCCCGTCGCTGACGTCCGAGGAACTCGCCGCCATGGACTTCGAGCAGCCCGTCTTCGACCACGAGTTCTTTCCCGCAGGCGTCAACGTCGAGGTCGTCACCCCGCTCGTCGACGGTGCCGTCCACATGCGCGTCTTCGAGCGCGGCGTCGGCGAGACCCGCTCCTGCGGTACCGGAACCGTCGCCGCGGCCCGCGCCGCGCTTGCCGATGCCGCCCAACCCACCGGCACCGTCGCCGTCAACGTCCCAGGCGGACAGGTCGTGGTGGACATCTTCGATGGTGGCTCACGTCTTACCGGCCCGTCGCGCCTCGTTGCGGAGGGCATCACGGTCCTCTAGGCCCGCCAGATATTCTCCCTTCTGACGAAGGCAATGTCGTAACAGCAATAACCCCAGGTCGCGGCTCGAATGCCGATGCTATTGACCTGGGGCTATTGCCTTTGAGATAGTGCCTTCGCCATGAAGCAGGCGTAAAAGCGCCATAAAGATGGGGGAGGCTAGGCGGAGTCGCGCCAGTCCTCATCCTCGTCAGATGGGGCATCGGAAAGCTGCTGCTTGTAGTCCGGGCCCAGGCGGAAGGCAGCTTGACGGGCGGCGAGCCAGGATTCCTGGAGGCTCGCGGCGCGCTGATCAGTGACGCTCAAGATCTGCTCGAGCTGATTCGTGTCGAGCATGGGGGAGGCTAGGCGAGCTGGGAGGCGCTTGAGGAACCGCGATGCGGAGGCACACTGGTAGTGGAAAGCCTCGATGTCCGGATCGTTGGTATCGAGATCGAGCAGAGCCGGGCGGTGAAGCGTGCGGTCCGCGATGATATCCGTGTCCTGGGAGACCTCGAAGTCCTCGAACTGCGCCATGACGTCCCGGATATCCTCGCTGGAGAGCTGGATGGACGTGCGCAGCGCGTCATGCTCCGTGGACTCGGGACGGGCGCTCATCATGAGCAGCGCAGCGCCGACGAGCAGGAAGGAAATCATAAGCCCTGGCACCTTGAGCAGGACGATGAGGACGACGCACGCGCCGAGCGTGAGTGCCATGGCCAGCGTCGAGCGACGTGAATAGGAACTCGAAAATAAGTCCATGTCACTTCCCTCCACGCGTAAATAAGTAAATTCTCCAGGGAATTTTACCGCACCGCGGCGGCGATGCCCAATGATAGGTGCCGCGTCAACTTTGTGTGGGTGCGGGATCGGGAAAACGCGGCATGGAGAATCCCGTGCCGCGCTAGGGGTGGTCCTAGTGGCCGCCGCAACCGCAGCCGCCACCGCCGCAACCGCAACCGCCGCCGGTGGGCAGGTTGACGGAGGCGACGAACATCGCGCGGCCAGCGAGGACGGTGTCCTTGGCCGGGAGCTCGCCGTCACCGAAGGTAGCCGGCAGGCAGAGATCGAAGGGGAAGAGACCGTCCATGACGAGGTGCATGAACTTCTCGCCCGTGAGCTGGTTGTGGCGCCATTCGGACTCCATGACGCGCGCTGCGAAGGTCGCGGCAGCGGTCGGCGTTGCGGCAGAACCGGCATTGACGATCTCAGCGCCCTCGGACTCGAAGGCGGACGGGAAGATGCCGGTGGCGGCCTCGTAGGCCTCGGCGGAGTCATAGGACTCGACGGCAACGCCCATGGCGGTGAGGCTCACCTGTTGCCATTCCTGCGTATCTTCCTCGGCGAGCAGCGGGCCCTGTGCCAGGTTCGCGGTGACCTGAGCCAGCGAGTTGCCGAACGGGTCGATGACGTCCATGTAGGACAAAACGTCGTTGACCATGTCGACGTGGGCGAAGGTCTGCGTGGTCGCCTCGAAGCCGATGAAGGTCGCGAAAGGCTCAACGGCCAGGATGTTGAGCTGTGCGCCCGACGGATCAGCGAACTGAATGAGCTGGCCGCCGCGGACCTCGCCGGTGACGGTGAGCTGGTTCGTGGCGATGGCGGCTTCAACCGCGTCCTGCCAACGGGAGTAGTTGAGGCCGATGGCCTGCATCTCCGGGTTAGCGGTGGTTTCAACAGGTGTGGTCATGGGGATCATCCTAGCGTGGGGGCCAATATTTCCAGTAACTTTCAACCGTTGCGCGGGCGTGTTCATTCCCACAGGGTTCCCCGTACTTAATCAATATGGGGGTGCTGTGCGCTGTGGGCGAATTATTCACCGTTTTCCCGCGCGACGTGGAAAGATGGGAAAGCATATGACAGAGAAAGAAAAACAATCCCACGAGGATCTCCTTGCCGCGGCCTTTCGCGACCATGCGGCACCGGTGCACGGCGCGCGCCCCGTCGACCACGGAGACCCCACCACCGGCGAGCTCGACCTCGCCGAGCGTAACGCCTTCCGCCGCGTCACGAAGGCAACGACCATTCGTGCCGAAGACACCACTGACGGCTACGAGGTTGAGTACCGTAAGTTGCGCCTCGAGCAGGTCGTGCTCGTCGGCGTGTGGACCGAAGGTACCGTCGCCGAGGTCGAGGCCACCATGTCCGAGCTTGCCGCGCTCACAGAGACCGCCGGCGCCGAAGTCGTCGAGGCCCTCTACCAAAAGCGCGATAAGCCAGACCCGGGCACGTACGTTGGCTCGGGCAAGGTCAAGGAGCTCAAAGAAATCGTCATGGCCACCGGTGCCGATACCGTGGTCTGCGATGGTGAGCTCACCCCTGGCCAGCTCTCCGCGCTGGAGCGCGAGCTCGACACCAAGGTCATCGACCGCACCATGCTCATCCTTGATATCTTTGCGCAGCACGCGAAGTCCAAAGAGGGCAAGGCGCAGGTCTCCCTGGCCCAGCTCGAATACCTCTACACCCACACCCGTGGTTGGGGTGGCAACCTCTCGCGTCAGGCGGGCGGCCGCGCCGGCTCCAACGGCGGCGTGGGCCTGCGTGGTCCCGGTGAGACGAAGATCGAGACGGACCGTCGCCGCATTCGCACCCAGATGGCGCTGCTGCGCCGCGAGCTCAAGGCCATGAAGACCGCGCGCGAGGTCAAGCGTGCCCGCCGCGGGGCGTCGGCCATTCCGCAAATCGCCATCGCTGGCTACACGAATGCCGGCAAGTCGAGCCTGATCAACGCCATGACCGGCGCGGGCGTTCTCGTCGAGAACGCCCTGTTCGCCACCCTGGATCCCACCACGCGCCGTGCAGAGCTTGCCGATGGCCGCCAAGTCGTCTTTACAGACACCGTCGGGTTCGTTCGTCACCTGCCCACGCAGCTCGTGGAGGCCTTCAAGTCCACGCTCGAGGAGGTCCTCGCCGCGGATATCATGCTCCACGTTGTCGACGGTTCGGACCCGTTCCCGCTCAAGCAGGTCGAGGCCGTGAACAAGGTCATCTACGACATCGTGCGCGAGACCGGCGAGGACGCCCCGCCGGAGATCATCGTCATCAACAAGATCGACGAGGCCGACCCGCTCGTGCTCGCGGAGCTGCGCCACGTCCTTGACCGCGACAACGTCGTGTACGTCTCGGCGAAGACAGGGGAGGGCATCGACGAGCTCACCGCCCGCGTCGAGCTCTTCCTCAACGCCCGCGACGCCCACGTGCAGCTGCTCGTGCCGTTTACCCGCGGCGACGTCGTGGCCCGCGCCCACGCCGTGGGCACCGTGCGCTCCGAGTCCTACACCGAGGACGGCACACTGCTCGACGTGCGCCTGCCCGTCGCCGTCGCGGACGAGCTCAAGGAGTTCCACGTCTCCGACGCCGCGTAGACGGAGCCGGCGAGGAGTTCCCGTTTCCGTATTCGCCGCAGGTCGACCATAATGAGGGTTCGTGACTTACTCTCTAGGTTGGACCGTCCACGGTGACGGTAAGAAAATTGCTCCGGGCGCGGTTGTCGCGCCGGAAGAACGCTTGAGCTGGGGCCGGACCATCGGCATTGGCATGCAGCACGTCGTCGCCATGTTCGGCGCGACGCTACTCGTGCCGACGCTCACAGGCTTCCCCGTGAACACCACGCTGTTGTTCTCAGGTATCTCGACCGTCCTCTTCCTCCTGATTACGCGCAACCGCTTGCCCTCGTACCTGGGCTCGTCCTTTGCATTCATCGCACCACTGTCGGCCTCGCAGTCTGAGGGTATTAGCGTCCAGGCAGGCTCCGTCCTCGTCACAGGCCTTGTCCTCGTGCTTGTCGGCTTTATCGTGAAGGCCGCCGGCCGTCGCGTCCTCGACGCCGTCATGCCGCCGGCCGTGACTGGCGCCATCGTCGCGCTCATCGGCCTGAACCTGGCACCGAGCGCTACCGCCAACTTCCAGACGCAGCCGCTCGTCGCTTTCGTCACCCTCGTCGCCATCATCGTCGCGACCGTGGGCGGCCGTGGCATGGTTGCCCGCCTGGGCATCCTCATTGGCGTCGTCATCGGCTGGGCCTTCGCCGCCGTGACGGGCAACCTCGCGCCGGGCACCGCGCAGACCATCGCCGATGCTGACTGGATCGGTTGGCCGCAGTTCCACACGCCCTCCTTCCACCTCTCGGCCATCCTCGTGGCGCTGCCGGTCCTCGTCGTCCTCATCGCAGAGAACGTCGGCCACGTCAAGGCTGTGTCCGAGATGACCAAGCGCGACCTCGACGACCTCGCTGGCGACGCCCTCATTGCCGACGGCCTTGGCACCGCCATTGCGGGCGGCTTCGGCGGTTCCGGCACCACGACCTACGCGGAGAATATCGGTGTTATGGCCGCGACCCGCGTGTACTCGACGGCCGCGTACTGGGTTGCGGCACTCTTCGCCATCGCGCTCGCCTTCATCCCGAAGTTCGGCGCACTCATCTTCACCATCCCTACCGGCGTTCTTGGTGGCGCCACGCTCGTGCTCTACGGCCTCATCGGCATGCTCGGCATCCGCATCTGGATGGACAATAAGGTGAACTTCAACAACCCAGTCAACCTCACCTGCGCGGCCGTGGCACTGGTCGCCGGCATTGGCAACCTCACGCTCAATGTCGGCTCCGTCTCACTTGAGGGCATCGCCTGGGGCTCCGTGGGCGTTATCGTCGTCTACCCGTTGGCTAAGTGGCTCTATGAGCGCATGGGTGAGGGGCAAGGAGCGAAATACTAATGGAGCCGCGTCCCATCCCGCGCCACACGGTGCTTGCCCTGCGCCGCGAGGTCACTGACCTCCGGTCTTTCTTCGACGCCGCCTATCCGGTCCTCGCGCGCGTCCTCGAGGCCGCAGGCGTCGTTCCCGCCGCTTGCCGGGCCTACTATTTCTCGGTACCCGACGAGAGCTTCGACGTCGCCGCTGCCTTCCTGCTTTCCGATGCCCATCGTGCCGCCGTCGCCACCGTCCTCGACGCCGCGGAGTACCCGGCGCAGCTCCTCGATTTTCCCGAGGGTTCCGCCGTGGTCGCGCGCTGTGAGCAGGACTACGCCATGCTCCCCGAAGCATGGAACCAGTGTGAGACCGCCCTGCGCGAGTCGGGCTACGCCCTTAGCGAGGTCGCCTTCGAGGATTACGTCCTCATGCCCGGACAGAACGGCGGCCCCGTGACGGACCTGTACTGGTACGTCTAACACCGCCGCTGTTCTGCCTGGCCGCTGCCTCACCGCAGCGGGCTTTCACATGTCCCTGGCCGCCCACCGCACAGTCTTTGCGCGGACTTCACGACAACGAAGCCCTTGAAGTCCGTTATCCGGGCACCTTCGTTGTCCCGAAAACTGAACCCGCGGGCTTCGCGGAAGGGGAGACGGGATTTCACGACAACGAAGCGCCCGAATGTCCTCGGTTTCGAGGCATTGGTTGTCGTGAAATTCGGGGATGCCAGGGGAGAAGCCGCTTGAAAAACGTGACAAGCGGGCCCGAGGGCCCGCTTGTCAGGATGAAGACTTAGGCGTCCAGGTCCTTTTCGATGAGAGCGGCGATCTTCTCGACAGCGTCCTCGTTGTCCGAGGTAACGGTGACCTCGTCGCCCTGCTCGGCGCCGAGGGCCATGATCATCAGGGAGGAGGCAGCGTCGGTCTCGTCATCATCGTCGCCACCCACGAGGGTGAGGAAGATGTCCTCGTCGTACTCGCCAGCGGCATCAGCGATGATGGAAGCCGGACGGGCGTGCAGGCCGACGGAGGAACCAACCTTAACGGTCTTAGAAGCCATGGGATGTAAGTCCTTTCATACGGGGTAAATCGTTGTAAACCAGTGTACTCGTCCCCAGCAGGATGTGCCGGGGACCATACGTGAGAAGAATTACGCGGCGGCGGCTTCAGCCTTGGCGGCTTCGGCCTCGGCCGTCTTGTTGGGCCAGAACTGCTTCATGGCGATGACCGCGAGGGTGGAGACGGCGATGCCCGCGAGCAGCGCGATGATCCAGCCCCAAATCGGGTCGATGGCAAAGAAGACGAAGATGCCGCCGTGCGGAGCACGGGAACCGACGTGGAAGGCCATGGACAGGGCACCGGTGACGGCGCCACCGACCATCATGGACGGGATGACGCGCAGCGGGTCAGCCGCGGCGAACGGGATGGCACCCTCGGAGACGAAGGACAGGCCCAGCAGCCAGGAAGACTTGCCGTTTTCTTGCTCGGCAGGGGTGAATAGGTTCTTGCGCAGGAACGTGGCGATGGACAGGGCAATCGGCGGGACCATACCGGCGGCCATGACGGCAGCCATAATCTGCATGGAGGCTTCGTCGCCCGAGGACAAGCCAGCGGTGGCGAAGAGGTAGGCCGCCTTGTTGACCGGGCCACCGAGGTCGAAGCACATCATAAGGCCGAGGATGATGCCGAGCAGCACGGCAGAGGAGCCGGACATGGACGACAGCCAGTTCTGCAGGCCGTTCATGATCGCCTCGAGCGGTGCGCCAAGGACGAGGTACATGAGCAGGCCGGTAACGAGGGAAGCAAGCAGCGGGATGATGACGACCGGCATGAGGGAGCCCAGCCAACGTGGGACCTTCCAGTTGCCGATCCACATGGCGACGAGACCAGCGATAAGACCGGTGACCAGACCACCGATGAAGCCAGCGCCCAGGGTCACGGCGATCGCGCCGCCCACAAAACCCGGCGCGATGCCCGGACGGCCAGCGAGCGCGAATGCGATGTAACCGGACAGGGCCGCAACGATGAAGCCCATCGCCGCTTGGCCGGTCGCAAAGAGTACCGCGCCGATATAGAGCAGGAAGCCGGAGCGATCGAAGGTCATCATCGTGCCATCGACGTCGACGTCGTGGCCTGGCAGGTTGGTCAGCGAGTACTGCGTAGAGATGGCGCCCCAACCGTTGGCCATGTCATAGCCGCCGAAGAGGAAGCCGAGAGCGAGCAGCAGACCGCCGGCGGCAACGAACGGCACCATGTAGGACACGCCCGTCATAATCGCCTGCTGGATGCGCTTGCCCCAGCCCAGGCCTGCGCCTTCTTCCTGTGCAGAGCTTGCCGATGCCGCCCCAGCGGTGCCCGCTACCTTGTGCGCGTTGGGATTCTTTGAGGCAGCGATGGCCTCGTCAAGCATCTTGCCCGGCTCGTTGATGCCGCGCTTGACGCCGGACTCGATGACAGGCTTGCCTGCGAAGCGCTCGCGGTCGCGGACTCCCACGTCGGTGGCGAAGATGACAGCGTCAGCCGCGTCGATGGTCGCCTGGGACAGGGACGTGTTGTTGGAGGAACCCTGGGTCTCGACCTGCAGGTCGACGTCGGAACGCTCGGCGGCGGTCTGCGTGAGGGCATCGGCAGCCATATAGGTGTGGGCGATGCCGGTGGGGCAGGCCGTGACGGCGACGATACGCGTGACGTTGGCAGCCGGTGCGGCGGCTGCGGTAGCGGGGGCCTCGGCAGGCTGGGCCTTAGGCTTCTTCTCGGCGTTGACGACGTCGAGGACGAGCGTGACGATTTCTTCCTTGGTGGCAGCGTTGCGCAGGGCCTCCAGGAAGTCCTTCTTCACGAGCGCGCGGGCGAGCTTGGAGAGGATCTTGAGGTGTGCCTTGCCGCCGCCAGCGGGGGCTGCGATGAGGAAGACGAGGCGCGCGTCGCCGTCCGGGCCCGAAAAGTCCACGCCCTGAGACAGGCGCGCGAACGCGAGGGTCGGCTCGGTGACAACCTCGGAACGGCAGTGGGGGATAGCCACGCCGCCGGGCACGCCGGTACCGGCCTGTGCCTCGCGGTTGATGGCGGGCTGCGCGAGTCCCTCGATGTCAGTCGCGCGGCCAGTGCCGTGGACCAACGTGGCGAGGTTCGTAATGACCGATTCGACACTGTCACCAAAATCGGCGTCAAGCGCGACCAGGTCGGTCGTAATCAGATCGGATGCCATGTCAGGCTCCTTACTTCTTTTATCGGGGGAGGATTACAGAACAGAGACTGTGGTCTCTTCAATATTCAATTGTTCCGGGCGCGGAATCGTTGTGCCGGGCAGTCCGGCTGCCGCGGTGCCGTAGGCAACCGACTGAGCGAGTGAGTCCGCGAAGTTCTTGCCCTGGTTGCGTGCCAGGATGTAGCCAGCGAGAGAGGAGTCGCCTGCGCCGACGGTCGACTTGACCTCGATGGGCGGCGGGGTCGCAACCCAGGCGCCCTCCGGGGTAACGAGGACGGCGCCTGCGCCGCCCAAGGTGACAAGAACCTGGGGGATGCCTCGGGCGTTGACCTCGCGCGCCGCCTCGACGACGCCACTAAAGTCCCCGTCTTCTGCCTGGCGTTCGAGCGCCAGGCCGTCGCGACCGGTGAGCTGTCCCAGCTCCAAGCCATTGGGCTTGATGAGGTTCGGCGCGGAGTCGTTCAAGCGGGCGCCGAGGGCCTCCATGGGGCCATCCGAAGTGTCGACGGCGATCTGCGCGTTGGGGTTGGCCGCGCGCACGCCGCGCACCAGGGTGGCGTACCAGTCTTTGTCTACGCCGCGCGGCAGAGAACCAGCAAGGACGACCCAATCGGCCGTGGCCGCTGCGGAGCTCAAGCGGGCGACGAGCTCGGTCTGAGTGTCCTTAGACAGTGACGGTCCCAAGCCGTTGATCTTCGTGGTACGGCCGTCCGGCTCCGTGATGGTGGAGTTCGTACGCACGGGATCCGTCATAGGGATATTCTCGAACGGGACTTCGGAATCCTCGACGAGACTGAGGAAGCCGTCGCGGTTCGCAGCCGGGAACAGCGCGAGCGTCGGTGCGCCTGCGAGATGCACGGCGTGAGAGACGTTTAGTCCCTTGCCACCGGCGGCGTGGCTATAAGCCACGGTGCGCTGGACGGCGCCGGGCTCCAGCGGTCCACCCAGCTCCTGGGTGGCGTCGACGCTGGGGTTCGGTGTCAGTGTGACGATCATCTAATCAACATCCCTCTCCGGATACTTCCGTATGCTGGTGTTTGTTGGTGTTTCTCCCGGATGATGGACACTCTGGAAAACACTCGTGAAGTACATTTGTGGTGACTGTTGATTTTTGTCCGAATCTGTCCGTTTGTCAATGATTTCCTGTGTTTTCTATTGATTTTGCGTCCGATTTGTGATGATCTAAACAAAAGACACCATTCGATATGAATGCAAGGGAGTTTCCACGCATGGAAAACGCATCTCAGTCCACTATCAAGGGTACCGGCGTCGTTTCGGGCGTCGCTTTTGCTGAGGCCGTCTGGGTACGACCCCGCCCCGCACTGCCGACCTCGGGCACACCGATTGCCAAAGGTGAGGCAGCGGCAGAATTCGATCGCTTTAACGAGGCCGTGCTCACCGTCTCCGGTCGTCTGGAGACCCGCGCCGCGGGCGCGGAAGGCAACGCGGCTGAGGTGCTCAACGCGACCGCTGGCATGGTCAAGGACCGTGGCTGGCACAAGGCCGTGCGTAAGAACATCAACGCCGGCAACAACGCGGAATACGCCGTCGTCGGAGCGACCGACAAATTCATTGCCATGTTCGAGGCTGCGGGCGGCGTCATGGCCGAGCGCACGACCGACCTCAAGGACGTGCGTGACCGCGTTATTGCACAGCTGCGCGGCGAGCCGGAGCCCGGTCTGCCCACCGTTGAGGGCGAAGCCGTTCTCTTCGCCGATGACCTCGCGCCGGCCGATACCGCGACCCTCGACGGCACCCACATCAAGGCGCTCGTCACCGAGCTCGGCGGCCCGACCTCGCACACCGCGATCATCGCGCGTCAGCTCGACATCCCGTGCATCGTCGCCGTGGGCGCCAAGCTGCGCGACATCGAGTCGGGCACCAAGGTCTTCGTCGACGGTTCGTTGGGTACCGTGACCCTCGGTGCTGACCCGGCTACCTCTGAGGCCGCTGTCGCGGAGTACCGCGAGCGCGCCGCCAAGGTGGCGCAGTGGACCGGTCCGGCCCAGACCAAGGACGGCCACCGCTTCCAGCTGCTGGCCAATGTGGCAGACGGCAATGCCGCGCGCATCGCCGCTGACACCCAGGCAGAGGGCATTGGCCTCTACCGCACGGAGATGTCCTTCCTGTCCGCGACGGAAGAGCCGACTGTCGACGAGCAGGCACGCATCTATGGCAAGGTCTTCGCTGCCTTCCCACAGTCAAAGGTCGTTGTCCGTACGCTCGACGCAGGCTCGGATAAGCCGATTTCCTACGCCACCATGGAGACCGAGGAAAACCCGGCTCTCGGTGTGCGCGGTCTGCGTATTGCCCGTGACAACGAATCGCTTCTTACTCGCCAGCTCGACGCCATCGCGAAGGCCGCCGCTGAGCGTGACGAGAACGCACCCACCTGGGTCATGGCTCCGATGGTTGCTACCTCTTCTGAAGCCAAGTGGTTCGCAGGTCTGTGCCGTGAGCGCAACCTCACCGCGGGTGCGATGATTGAGGTCCCCGCCGCAGCGCTCATGGCCGACACCATCATGCCGTACCTCGACTTCGTGTCCATCGGTACCAATGACCTCACGCAGTACACCATGGCTGCGGACCGTCTGTCCCCGCAGCTGGCCTACCTCACCGACCCGTGGCAGCCGGCCGTGCTGCGCCTTATCCAGCACACCTGTGTTGTCGGCCGCGACAACAACGTAGCCGTGGGCGTCTGTGGCGAAGCCGCCGCTGATCCGATGCTCGCCGGCGTGCTCGTCGGATTGGGCGTGAACTCCCTGTCCTGCGCCGCCACCGCCGTCGCCGGTGTGGGCGCTCAGCTCTCCGAGCTCACCCTCGAGCAGTGCCAGAAGATCGCCGATATCGCCGTCAACGCCGTGGGCGCTTCTGAGGCCCGCGAGGCTGTCCGCGAGTACATCGCGAACATCTAAGCGACTTCCGCAGCCGCTACCGCCCGTGCCACGTGCACGGGCGGCTTTGTCGTCTTGGTCGGCACGTGCGTCTCGCCACGTGTTGGTCAACCGGAACACGGCTAGAAACACCGAAACGCCCCAGTGGCTCATTGTGTAAACCGATGGGGCGTTGGCAGTGGAGCGTTGGCAGGCTGGTCTAATTGTCCTCTGCGACAACGACTTCAATCTCGCGGTCGCGCAGTTGGTCGATGAAGGACTGCGGTGCGCCGGCATCCGTGATGACCACGTCAAGGTCAGCGATTGACGCGAAGCTTACGAGGTAGTCATTGCCCAGTTTTGTGGAGTCGCAGAGCACGACAACCTTGTGCGCGTGGGTAACGAACGCGGATTTCATTGCTGCCTCTTGGGAGTCTGCCGTGGACAGTCCGTGGTCGAGGGTGAGCGCGTTCGTACCGATGAAGGCGACGTCAGCGCGCATGAGCGCCATGGTGCGCAGCGCCGTATCGCCGACCACTGCCTGCGTGATGGCGCGGACCGTGCCGCCCAGCAACTGGACCTCGGAGAGACCATTGCTGGCCAGCGAGAGCGCAATAGGAAGGCTATTGGAAACGATGGACCAGCTGTGCGCGTTAGGCTGAACCGAAATGAGGTCAGCGAGTGCGTTGATAGTGGTGCCAGCGTCGAGAAAGATGGAACCGCCCGGCTGCGGGAGGTAGTCCAACGCAGCGCGTGCGATGGCCGACTTGGCGGTTGACGCGGAGCGTGAGCGTGCGTCGAGGGTAAATTCCGCGGTCTGGAAAGACTGGGAAGCAACAGCGCCGCCGTGGACGCGGTGGACGACGCCATCGCGGTCGAGCACCGCTAAGTCGCGTCGAATGGTCTCCGCGGTGACATCGAATCTCTCGGAAAGTTCGGTGACGTTGACGCGCCCTTCGACGGCGGTCAACGCAGCAATCTGGCGGCGGCGCTCCTCAGCGTACATGGCGGTATCACTTCTTTTACTCGGGGACAATTTCGGTCAACGCGTGGTGCGGCGAAGAGGGGCAGTGCAGCGCAGGCCTCGATGGGGGAGCCGATACGTCGCGGTGCACTGCATTGCTGCGGTCGCGTTGCCTTGTGAAGATATAAGACTATTGTCCCAAAACAAGCGTAAAACAAAGGCGTTCGGATCTAATCTCACATTGAGGTATGCGCCACATCGCCTTTAAAAATTGTTCTACATGGGTTTTCGGCTGTGTGCAAACTTCAATCTGCGATGAGCGTCCATGCAGGTTTCGCCCAATTAAGGGGTAAAAGACACGAGAAAGGGGTGGGTAATCCCACCCTTGGCTCGTAAAAGATTATCCGATTAGATCTTGCGGAAAACGGACACGACCTTGCCCATAATGGTGGCATGAGTGCCGTCGATGGGGTCAAAATCATCATTGTGAGGCAACAGCCACACGCCGGTGGAGTCACGGTGAAATTCCTTGACCGTCGCTTCATCGCCGCCCAACAATGCTGCGACAAAGTCGCCTTCCTCGGCGGTGGACTGCGAGTGAACGATGACCCAGTCGCCATCGAGGATGCCCGCGTCCTTCATGGACTCGCCGACGACCTGGAGCATGTACAGATCCCCGGAGCCGACAATCTCGTCCGGCATGGGGAAGTACGTGTCCACGTTTTCCTCTGCCGTGATGGGGGCGCCCGCAGCAATGCGGCCGACGACCGGCACGTAGCTCACTCCCGAGGCCTCCGGCGGAACCGGCTGTGTGTCTGCAGCCTTCGGTGCAGGGCCCGGCTTCTTCTTCTGATCGTGGAGGTGGCGAACGTCCACCGCGCGCGGCTTGTTCGGGTCACGGCGCAAGAATCCCTTTTCCTCCAGCTGCTTGAGCTGGTAGGCCACGGACGAGGTGGACTGCAGTCCGGTAGCGTCACCAATCTCGCGAATGCTCGGTGGATAACCGCGCAGCAGGACTGCGTCGCTGATAACTTCGAGGATGCGACGCTGGCGATCGCTCAGCGCGGAAACGTCAGGCTTGCCGGTATTTTTTGCTGACTTGCGGGGCATGGGGTCAAGGCTCCTTTGGGTGGGGCGGAAAGTCGTGTGGTCGGTGGGCGAGGCGATCGTGCGGATACGGACTGGGCGTATATGCACGAACCGGGAGACGGCTGGGTGGGGAATATGATCCGCCGCGGTGCTACCTCCGAGTCGTGCCAGAGACGTGCGACTGCCATGAAATGGCTTCCCCTCTATTTGTAGCACGCTAAGCACGGATGTTCGAGAAATTTGCGCAATTTGTGGACAAATTTTCGAAAGCTTGCTATAAATCGAACATAGCAACTAATTCGAACATAACAGCGACCAACTTTCGAACATGTTCTTACCGCTTCGTATGATGGCCGCACACGACGAAAGGACTCTCTCATGGCTATCGCATTGAACACTACTCGCTTCGCAGCTCGTACCTCGTCTTTGGCTGATAATCACTCCGCCGCAATCGTGCCGCCAGCGGCCGTATGGGATGTCCCGGCGGGGCATCGTACTCCACGTCGAACCGGTGCCTACGGCGGGAGCGTTCGAACGCTAGATATCGAACGCTGGAGCGGTCATGGACCAGCATCCGTGCGTCCTCGCACTGCTCGTGTTGACGTTTCGAACACGGAGGAGAGGGACTCGTTGCGCGGCGGCGCGGTGCTCGGTGCTGTGTTTGGAGCAGCGCTCTTCTTCACCATCGTCTTCGGCGGCGGCGCCGCGGAAGAGACTATGACTGGTGGGGATATGGCGCCGCAGGCAGAAGTGACCGCCGTCAACGTTGCACGTTAGGCCGCTTGGTCACGGGGGAGGTAGGGAAAGCTTCGCTTGGGGACGTCACGGCGCGGCATGCCGGGGACGTTCGCAAGCGGGACATAAGTAAATAGGGCCCGCGAGGGCAGGGCGCTACACTGGGACATCGAATCCGTACCGCACCCATGGCCGCACAGGCGGCCGTGGTCGCTGCGGCACCGTGGAGAGGAGTCCCAGTGTATTGCCCGTTTTGCCACAATGAACAGTCGCGCGTCATCGACTCTCGCGTCGTGGACGCGGGCACAGCTATTCGCCGGCGTCGCGAATGCACGAACTGCTCGGGTCGCTTCACGACCGTGGAGAAGGCCGTGCTGCTCGTGGTCAAGCGCAACGGCATTACGGAGCCGTTTAGCCGCGACAAACTCATCCGCGGGGTGCGCCGCGCATGCCAGGGACGCCACGTGCCGGATGACGCGTTGAAGCGACTGGCCCAAGAAGTCGAGGAAACCGTGCGCAGCCACGGCAGCTCCCAGGTCAACGCCAATGACATTGGCTTGGCGATTCTCGAACCGCTGCGTCATCTCGACGAGGTGGCCTATCTGCGCTTCGCGTCCGTCTACAAGTCCTTCGAAAGCGCGGACGACTTCGAGTCCGAGATTCGCCTCATGAAGCGTCGCGACCGCGCAGACAGTTAAAAGTGCCGGGTCGTACGCACTGTGCCCGGATACATAGAGCCCAAGGGGCGGGGCGACCTTATTCATGAGATCACCCCGGCCCGACGCGTTGCTGTGGGGCGCCGCTTAGCGCAGCTTGTCCACGGCCTTTTGCACGCGACGTAGCGAGATGGGGCGCGCGGTGCCGAGGCGCTGAGCGAAGAGGGAGACACGCAGTTCCTCGATCATCCAGCGGATCTCCTTGACCTCGCGGGTCTTCTCGCGGCCAGCGGGGAGGTTGCGCAGTCGGTTCTTCAGGTAGGCGTAGGCCTCGTCGATCTCTGCCTGGCGGTCGGCATCTTTATCAGGGTCGATGCCCATTTCCTCCAAGCGGATACGCATGGCGGCAACGTAGCGCGGCAGGTGTTGCAGATGGACGAGCCCGTGGACCGTGACGGCGTTACGCGGCAGCAGGAACTCGAGCTGGCGGCGCATATCGTCGATAGCGGGTCCTTCCCACTTGGCGAGCTCCGTGACGACGTTGGCGTATTCCACGAGACCGGGCGCGAGCGCGACGACGGTACGGCGCACGGCACCGGGGACATCGGGCTTGACCTTGGCGCGCAGCTTCTCAAATTCCTCGGGTGAGCGCACGGGACCGCCGGCGGACATCATGAGGTCGCGGATTGCGGCGACGCGGGCGTCGTCGACGAGCCCCTGGGCGCCGCCGTGAGGATAGGAGTCCACGGCGACCCGCTGTTGCAAGGGCAGCCCCTTGACCATGGGCCCAGCCTGCACGTGGATATCGCGCATGAGCAGGGTGAGTGTGGTGGTGAGCATGGCGGCATCGGCAGCAGCCTTGGTCGGGTGAACCTTGATCTCCACGCCATCCTTGGTGGCGACGAGCGCCGGATAGGCTTGGACCTCGTGGCCGTCGACGACGGTGGAGATGGTCTCCTCCACGGTGCCGAGGGTCTCCGCGTTCCATTCCTTTACAGCCTTGGACTCGGACTTGCGGCTCACGCGGGACACGGAGGACTTGATGGAACCGGCCTGGCGCTCGACGAGGGCGGCTAAGTCGCGGTCGGAGTCTACGACCTTGCCGCGCTTGTCGATGGCCGCGTAGTTCATCTTGAGGTGCGCGGGCAAAGCGGACGGGCGGAAGTCCTCGGCCTGAATGCCGGAGCCGCCGAGCTCACGGAGGACATCGGCAAGCTGCTGAGTGACGGTGCCTTCGTAAGGGATGACGCGGTCGAGTGCGCGCTCGGCGAACTCGGGCGCAGGAACGACGGTACGGCGCAGGGCCTTGGGTAGGGTGCGGATGAGCTCGGTGAGCAGCTCCAAGCGCAGACCCGGGACCAACCAATCGAAGCCCTCGGTGTCAAGACCCGCGAGCAACGGGATGGGGACCATGAGAGTGACGCCATCGAGAGGATCGCCCGGTTCAAACTTGTATGTGAGGTCGTAGTCGATAGACCCCTTGAGCCAGCGGTCGGGGAATGCTTCCTCCGTGACGCCGGCGTCGTCTTCCACAAGCTTCGCGGGATCGAAGTCGAGGAGGTCGGGGTGCTTCTGGCGCTCCTTCTTCCACCAGGAGTCGAAATGGCGGCCGGTCGTAACCTTTGCGGGCAGGCGCGAGTCGTAGAAGTCGAAGAGCCTGTCCTCGTCGACCACGAGTCCGCGGCGGCGTGCCTTCTCCTCGTATTCAGCGGCGTCTTCCAAGGCCTGCGCGTTCTTCTTAAAGAATGTGTGGTGCGAGTTCCAGTCACCAGCGATGAGGGCCTCGCGGATGAACATGTCGCGCGCGGCTACCGGATCGACGCGGTGGTAGGGCACGAGGCGGTCGTTGAAGATGGGAACGCCGTAGAGCGTCGCCTTCTCATGCGCCATGGCGGCAGCGCGTTTGCGCGACCACGTGGGCTCCGAATAATGGCGCTTGAGTAGCTCAGCGCCGAGCTTTTCCACCCAGGCGGGATCGATGGCTGCGACGTCGCGGGCCCAGAGGCGGGAGGTCTCCACGAGCTCGGAGGCCATGAGGAATTCCGGCGGCTTCTTCGCGAGGGCGGAGCCGGGGAAGACGAGAAAGCGCGTGTTGCGCGCACCCTGGAATTCCTTGGAGTTGCCGTCGCGCGCTCCGATGTTGGACAGCAGGCCGGACAGTAGGGACATGTGGATACGGTCATCATCCCTGGAGGAGGACTCATTAAACTGCCAGCCCAGCTGCTTCGCCACGTCACGCAGCTGGCGCACCAAGTCGAACCACTCGCGGATGCGCATGTAGTGGAGATATTCCTTCTTCATGCGCTTGCGGAAGGCGTTGCCGGACTGTTCATCGCGGGTTTCCACGATGTAGTCCCATAACTTGAGCATCGCCAGGAAATCGGACTTCTTGTCCTTGAAGCGGGCGTGTGCTTGGTCGGCCTGGGCCTTGAATTCGGTGGGGCGCTCGCGCACGTCCTGGATGGTCATGGCGGCGACGATGACGATGACGTCCTCGAGGCAGCCGGTGGTGCGGGCTTCGACGAGCATGCGGGCCATGCGCGGATCGACGGGGATGCGCGCAAGGTCGCGGCCGACTGGGGTGAGGACGGGCAGGCCGTCTTTCTCCTCGTCCTTGAGAGCAGAGAGCTCGTGAAGGAGCAGTAGGCCGTCGCGGATAGCCTTCTGGTCCGGCGGCTGGACGAAGGGGAACTCGGAGATATCGCCCAGTCGCAGCGAGATCATCTGCAGGATGACGCTGGCCAGGTTGGTACGCAGGATTTCCGGATCGGTGAACTCGGGACGCGAGTTGAAATCGTCCTCGGAATAGAGGCGGATGGCGATGCCGTCGGCGACACGGCCACAGCGGCCGGAGCGCTGGTTGGCGCTGGCCTGCGAGATGGGCTCGATGGGCAGGCGCTGGACCTTGGTGCGCGTGGAGTAGCGAGAGATGCGCGCGGTGCCGGTGTCCACGACGTAGCGGATGCCGGGGACGGTCAGGGAGGTCTCCGCGATATTGGTGGACAGCACAATCCGCCGTCCGCGGTGCGAGGAGAATACGCGGTGCTGTTCCTCGTTGGACAGGCGTCCGAACAGGGGCGTGACCTCTACTCCGCGCCATGCGCGGCCTTCGATGGCCTCCATCGCGTCACGGATGTCGCGCTCGCCAGGGAAGAAGCACAGGATATCGCCCTCGCCCTCGGCCATGAGCTCCTCGATGGCCTCGCACAGTCCGTCAAGCGGATCTTGGCCCACAATCTTGCCGCCGGCCTCGAACTCGAGGGGACGGTAGCGAATCTCGACGGGGAAGGTGCGCCCAGAGACCTCAATAATGGGCGCCGGCTCGCCAGACGAGTCGGCGAAATGCTGGGCAAAGCGCTCCGGGTCAATCGTCGCCGACGTAATGATGACCTTGAGGTCCGGGCGCTTGGGCAACAGACGCTTCAGGTAGCCCAGCAGGAAGTCGATATTCAGCGAACGTTCGTGCGCCTCGTCAATAATGATCGTGTCATAGGCGTTGAAGAAGCGGTCGCGCTGCATCTCCGCGAGCAGAATACCGTCCGTCATGAGCTTGACCGCGGTCGTTTTCGACACGCGGTCGTCGAAGCGGATGGCGTAGCCAACGGTCTCGCCGATCTTCTGATCCAGCTCGTGCGCGATGCGCTCGGCGACGGTGCGTGCGGCCAGACGACGGGGCTGCGTGTGGCCGATGAGTCCGCGGCGACCGCGGCCGAGTTCCAAGCAGATCTTGGGGATCTGCGTGGTCTTACCGGAACCGGTTTCACCGGCGATAATGACGACTTGGTTGTCGCGGATGGCCTCCGCGATGTCATCCTTACGCGCCGAGACGGGCAGCGCGTCGGGGTAGGTTATCTCCGGAACGGAGGCATCGATAAGCGCGACGCGCTCCTGGGCCGCCTCGATGTCGCGGCCGATGGCGGTGCGGGCACCCTCAGAACGGGCCTTGTGGAGCCGGCGCTTGAAACTGCGCGCCTCGGCGAGGGATACCTTCTCAAGCGCGGCGGAGAGTACCTCGCGCGAAGGGGCTGTGGTGTTTTTAGACATAGTTGCGCACCATTCTACCCGCCGCTGCGCGTCGCTTTCCGATGCCGCCGTGCCCGGCCCCCGCAGCCTCTGACCGCACGCGAGGGCAACGGAGCGATAACAATATGATTTCCCTCATGAAAGTAGTGCGGGACTGATTCACAATAGAGCTATCGCGGGCGCACCTGGCGCGACACTTTCAATTTTGAGAAGGGATGGCACCATGTCGGCCCCGAATGATCCCAACGATCTGCGCAACAGCGGACATGACTTCGGCGAATGCGGAACCGCCGGGCACGGCGGCGTCCCGCCGTATCCTGGCGCGGGGAGTGGACAGCTGGGTGGGTACTAGGGTGGCGCGGGAGGCGCGGGATACGCGGGCTCCGGGGACTACGGTGGCGCCGAGGGAACGCTCTTCGACGGGAAGCCCACCGTCCCCGCGCCGGTGAAGCCCGACATTGTGTCCGCGGTGACGTGGGGCTTCCGTGCGGTGCTCGCCAACGCCACGCTGTGGGTCTTGGGCACGCTCGTTTTTATGGCGGCGTTCTTCCTCCTTGTGATAGCAAGCGCAGGCATCAAAGCAGCCGGCGCGGAGTCCGTGTCCGTGGGTTTCGAGTTCGGCATTGCGACCCTCTCCGTTGTCGTCGCGCCGATCGTGCTGCGTTTCATGCTCATGCAGGTGGACAAGCCGTCCACGAGCTGGCGTGACCTGGGCAAGGATGTCCCGTATCTTCCCACCATTGGTGTGGCCTTTGTGACGGGACTCGTGCTCACGCTGGCGATGGTCCTTGCGCTCATCGGCCCCATCATTGGCATGATCCGCATGGCTGGCAACGGCACGACCATGAGCGAAGGCGAGGTGTTCGCCCAGGTTGTGGGATCGATGGGGATCATGTTCCTCATTGTCCTGGCCAGCATTCTCATCATGCCGCTGTACGCGTATATGCAGTGGTGTGCCGCCGATGGTCATGGTTTCGTTCCCTCCTTGAGGAAGGGCTTTGAGATTGACCGCACGAACTATTGGCGGGCGCTGGGCTTCCAGCTGCTCACGAGCGTTATCGTTTTCTGCGGAACCCTCGTGACGCTGGGCATCGGCGCGGTGGTGATTGGTCCGGCGCTGCAGCTAGCCACGGGGCATTTCTATCGGCAGCTCGTCGGCGGCCAGATTCCGGTCGAGGGGCGCAAGCCCTAACTGGTCGTGACAGGGCGCGTCGGATTGAGCACATCAGTGGCGGTTCTTCGTTACTCTAGAAAAGTTCAACAGCGCGGGGGAGTCCCCGTAGCAACCCAGTAGCAACAATGTGTGAGGAGCAGTGACGTGACGAACCCGCAGGATCCACGCAATCCGTACGGCGGCGGTGACTACAACTCCGGCGGCACCGGTGATAACGGTGGTGTCGGCGAAAATGGCGGATACGATGGTTACGGCGAGTATGGCCCCACGAACCACCCGGAAGACGCGCCGGGCTTTGGCCAGCAGTCCGCGGGCGGAATTCCGAACTACCCGGGCTACCCGGGGCAGGATGGCGGAGCGATTCCGGGCGGCCAGCCGGGGCCGGGCTACCAGGGCTACAGCGCGAACGAGGCGCTCTTCGGTTACGGCGGCGCGGCGACCGTGAAGGCTGGGCCCGAGACGTCCGTCACGGATGCCATCGGGTGGGGCTTCAAGGCGACGTTCGGCAACGCCAAGCTGTGGATCGTCGGCGGCCTCGTCTACTTCCTGGCTGCCGCGGCCTTCGGTGCGCTGGGCGCTGCGCTCGGCGGCGATGAGGGCTCGAATACATTTGTCGATGTCGTTTCCGGCATTCTGTCGCTCGTCGTCATGCCGTTCATCCTCCGGTTGGCGCTGTGGCAGATCGATGACCCCACGACGCAGTGGGGCTTCGTTGGCCGCGACGTGAAGTTCTGGCCGACACTGGGTGCGGGGCTTGTCGCCTCCATCATCCCGGGCATCGTGGCCTTCGCGCTTATCGCGGCGCCGTTGTTCGGCATGATCGACATCATCGACAAGCCGGGTGTGACCGATGACGAGCTCTTTGCAGCGTTGGGCTCGTTGCTGCTCATGCTGCTCGTCGTTCTCGTGGTCACCGTGATTATGACCCCGCTGTTCCTGCTGATGCAGTGGCACGCGGCGGACGGCGCCAGCGTCAAGGACGCCATCGTGCAGGGCTTCCGTGCCGGCCTGCGTCATTTCTTCCCGCTGCTCGGCTTCACCCTGCTCATGGGTCTCATCATGATGTTTGGCCTCATCGTGACCTTGGGCCTAGGCGCGTGCGTGTTGCTGCCGGCGTATACGCTGGGCACTGCACACTACTACCGCCAGGTCGTGGGCGGCGAGATTCCCGCAGCAGGCCGCAAGGCATAGCCGCCTCCACGTATACAGCGAAGCGCGCCGCCCGGTATGTGGGCGGCGCGCTTCGTTATGGAACGCGGGGGCAGTTCGGCGCTTTAGGCAGGGGAGAGCGGTGCCGAACGGTCGACGGCGTTGTGGAATGCGGCGGTGACGAGCGCGCCCAGCTCCTCGAATTCCTTGGAGCGCGCTGCCGAGGAACGGAAGACGAGGCCGATGGTGCGCTCGGCGATGACGTCGGGGGCGAAACGGCCTACGGCGAGCTCTGGGTTGCCGCATTCGGTGGCGAGCGCGGACTCGGGGACGAGCGTGCTGCCCAGGTTGCCCATGACGAGCTGCATGATGGTCGTGAGCGAGGAGGCGCGGGTCACGGCGTTCGTCGCTTCAGCCGGATTAATGTGCGCGGTGCGGCAGAGGTCGAGAATCTGATCGCGCAGGCAGTGCCCGTCATCGAGGAGGAGCAGATCGAGGTCATCGAGCTGCTTGAGCTCGAGGTCGGTGCGGCCGGCGAGTGGGTGCGAGACATTGGTGACGACCCGGAAATTCTCGTGGTAGAGCGGCACCTCGACAAGACCATGCGACTCCGCAGGCAGCGCCATGATGGCGACATCGAGCTGGCCGTCGCGCAGGCGCTGGACGAGGTTATCCGTCTGCTCTTCGACGAAGCGCGGTTCGAGCTCCGGGAAACGCTCGGCGATGGAGGTGAGGAGGTCCGGCAGGATATACGGCGCGATCGTAGGAATAATGCCAATGGTGAGCGGGCCTGTGAGGGTCCCGTTGGCGCCGCGGGCGTGGGCTAAGAAGGCATCGGCAGCTTCGAGCGTGGCCTTGGCATAAGGGAGGAGAGACTCCCCAGCTGTAGTAACAATCACTTTGCGGGTGGAGCGCTCAATGAGCTGGACGCCAAGGCCCTGCTCGAGCGCGACGAGCGCCTGGGAGAGGGAAGGCTGGGAAATCTGCAGCTTGGTAGCGGCGGTGCCGAAGTGCTTATTCTCGGCGATCGTCACGAAAGTGCGCAGCTGAGCCAGCGTGGGACGATACTCTTTATTGTGCATGCCTATAACTCTAACACTTCTTAATAAGTTTAGCTATTGACAGTCCGCGATTTGATAGGCATAATGGAGCACGTTGGCCACACAGTCCCGGTCATCGTGAGCCGGGCCTGCAGAAACGGCCAGTAGTGAAACCATTCAAGTTGTTTGCATCCTAAGGAGTAACACACACAATGCCTATCTTGACCGTTGGCGAGAAGTTCCCGGAGTTCGACCTCACCGCTCTGAAGGGCGGCGACCTGCACGACGTGAACGCGCAGCAGCCGGAGGATTACTTCGAGCAGGTTTCGCTCGACAAGTACCAGGGCAAGTGGAAGGTTGTCTTCTTCTACCCGAAGGACTTCACCTTCGTCTGCCCGACTGAGATCGCTGCCTTTGGCAAGCTGAACGAGGAGTTCGAGGATCGCGACACCCAGGTTCTGGGCGGTTCCACCGACAACGAGTTCGCTCACTTCAACTGGCGCGCAACCCACCCGGAACTGAAGTCCGTTCCGTTCCCGATGTTTGCTGACGTCCGCCACGACCTCATCCGCGCCCTCGGCGTCGAGAACGCTGACGGCGTTGCAGACCGCGCTACCTTCATTATCGATCCGGATGGCATCATCCAGTTCGTCTCCGTGACCCCGGACGCTGTCGGCCGTAACACTGACGAGGTCCTGCGTGTCCTCGACGCTCTGCAGTCTGAGGAAGTGTGCGCCTGCAACTGGGAAGCGAACGACCCGACCAAGAACATCAACAAGCTCGACGTCGTCCAGTCCTCGCTCTAAGGCTGCGCCCATCTCGGGCATTAGGCCATGAGCTTTCAAGCCTCGCACACGCTGCGGGGCTTGCTTTTGACCATCGATTGAAAAACACCTATAAAACGCTGTAAGGAGCAAAGAATATGTCTATCGACAACCTGAAGGCCTCCCTGCCGGAGTACGCCAAGGACCAGAAGCTGAACCTGGGCACCCTCACTCGTTCCACCGAGCTCAACGAGGAGCAGCTGTGGGGCTCCATCCTCGCCGCGGCCGCTGCTACCCGCAACGACACCGTCCTCTCCGAGATTATGGAAGAGGCTAAGGAGCACCTGTCCGCTGAGGCTATCGAGGCTGCCCTCGGCGCCGCTACCGTCATGGCAATGAACAACGTTGCGTACCGCGCTAAGGGCTGGCTGGGCGATGACTTCGCTCAGGTCAAGTTCGGCCTGCGCATGAACATCATCTCCAAGCCGGGCGTTGAGAAGGCCAACTTCGAGCTGTGGAACACCGTTGTCTCCGCCATTAACGGCTGCGAGCACTGCCTCGTTGCTCACACCAAGACCCTCCAGGAGGAGGGCCTGACCAAGGAGCAGGTCTGGGAGGGCATCCGCGTGGCTGCCACCGTTCAGGCTGTTGCACAGGCTGTTCAGATTGAGGCTGCTCGCTAAGAGCATGTGATCCGAGAACCGGTGGAGATTCCGGTTCTCCTGCGCAGGGCCTTGCGTTCACGCGAACGCAGGGCCCTTCCGTGATCCTTGGGGACAATCCACAGGTGAGATCATTTCCGATTGGGGCTAGAACGGGCGTGCGTTGTGCGCTAAATTAAAAGCAGTAGTGAGAACTGCATTGACTAGGTCTTCGCATCCCGCCCACGTTTTCAGTTAAGGAGGGTCTATGAGCACGTCGTCGCGCCTCGCATTTAGCGGCTTGGTCGCCGCCGCGGCCTTGGGGATCGCCGCCTGTTCGTCTGACGGCTCCGCCGTTGCCAGCCCGCACGACGCCACGGCTGAGGAAACCGAGAGCCCGGCGACATTTTAGGGGCACGGTTTGCCGTGCTCTCCGTGGCGAGGAACTCCAGGAGCGTCGCGTGTAGTGCCTGCTTTTCCGCGGCGTCGAGGAACTCCGCCGCGAGGCCTTTCGCTCCGGCGTTTCCCGCGCGTTCCTTGATTTCCCTGGGTCGCATTCCGGGCGCTTCCACGTAGGGCGCGGCGTGCGCGTTCGCGTAGTCCTTGCTTGTAACATCGTCGCGCTCGTCGAGCTGCGCATGGATCTGCGCGCGGTAGTCGGTGAGCGCTTTCTGCAAGCACGTATTGAGGGGAGTCTCTGCGGTGCGTGCCGAGCTTTCGTGCGCCGGCTCCCGCTCGGGATCCCGTGTGGTCTTCCGCGACGATTCAGACTTACGCGGCGTCGATGGTTCCGCTAGATGGTGAGGGGATCGTGCGCGCGACCCAGGCGCGCAAAGCATCTGCGCGGGCGCCGCGCAGCCTTAGTCCGACGGCGATGAGCATCTCGAGTGAATACTCTGCCCGCTGCCGGGTAACCTCACAGCTGCCTTCCGTGCGAACTTGTAGGGTTTCCCGACGAGTTCGGCGCACGAGCGGACCGTTGTGTCGCTAAAGCGCCGCGATATGCGTGGCGACGGTGCTGCGCGCCACGCCGAACACCGCGGCGATGTCCTCCTCGGTCCACAAGGCGCTGTGTGCTGCCTTTTTAACCGAGAGTGTGTAGCCGCCGTGTCTGGTGCGGGAAAAGGATAACAGTGGAGCTGCAGTCGTTGATTTCTTTGGCATGGGATTGAATACCGGCACTCGGGGATTAGTGGGCGTGTGCCCATCAATCATAGTCGGGCAGAGTCCACATCGCGCTTGGTGGGATAAGGGGGCGCCTCACAGATGGGCTGTCCGCGGCGGACGCTTCCGCGTTCGCCCTCCATTTCGATGACTGTGTAAAGGAGTAGCCATGTTTTCTATCACCACTGACGCCCGTGTCTACGAGAACGCCGTCCCGAAGGACCGGAACCTGCCCCCGCTCATGCTGCCGGAGGGTAGCGACGTTCCGCTCATTGGCGGGGAACGCACACCGGACGTTGTCGTCCGCTCGCGGTACGTCCCTGGGGCCGAACGCGTTCTCGTTGCTGCAATGAGTGCCTTTGACGCCGTGTGCGCGCTGGGAGGCGAGGACTTGCGGGTGGCACGCGCCGACGTCGACGACCTGGGAATCGGCGTTGAGGACATCGCCGAGCTGACGTCCTATACCGAACCGACGCCGGTGCTGGGCGACGCCGTCCACGCCTTGCTCAAGGCGCTGGGGGATTTCACCCACGCGTGCCGCGTAAAAACGCAGGGACGGATCAACTCGGCGTATGCGGTCACGCGGACGTGGAATGATCTGCAGACACACGAGCAGGATGTTCTCCTGCGGGCCGCGGACCCGGCGGTCCGCATGCTGTGGGATAAGGAGATCCGTAGAGAATGGGCTGAGATTCTGTGGACCGCTCCTGTCCCGCTTGTCCTCAATACCCTCGATGTCCAGCTGCTTAAGGGGCAGCCGAATCTCAACGCGTTCTACTGCG